>Ga0208195_1000063_pt1 | contig 141865 bp, 129 predicted proteins | sample AD_UKC077_MetaG_FD_184441 | JGI IMG/M metagenome (GOLD analysis project Ga0208195, IMG submission 184441) | Active sludge microbial communities of municipal wastewater-treating anaerobic digesters from USA - AD_UKC077_MetaG (SPAdes) (version 2) | ecosystem: Engineered > Bioreactor > Anaerobic...
TTTATTCTTTCTTTTTCTTAGATTTGTTTTTTTGATTAATAGAGCTTCTTTTCTTTATATTGCTCAATTTGAGCTTAATTATATTACTCAATTTGAGCTTAATTAGCTTATTTCTCAAAACAAACCTAAACTTACTTAAGCAAATTTATTGGTTTTTGTCAAGATGAGAGAAAAAATAAAAAATAGCAAGAAATTTTTTGATTAAACTGGTTTTTTGTGTTAATTTTAAATAAAGATACAAATAATTAAAATTTTATTAACTTATGAAAATAACTTTTTTAGGCGCGGCTGGTGGCGTTACTGGTTCTAAACATCTTTTAGAACTTAATGATTATCGCGTTTTACTTGATTGTGGTTTTTTTCAAGGTCGTCGTGCTGAGGCCTATGAAGCTAATTCAGTTTTACCCGATGAACTTAAAGTGACTAACGCAGTTATTTTGTCGCATGCGCATGCTGATCATTGTTGCTCTTTGCCACTCTTGGTAAAAGAAGGATATAATCAAAAAATTTATGCCACTCCAGCAACCAGTGCCATCGCCCGCTTAATTATGCTTGATGCCGCTAAAATTCAAGCCAATGATTATTCTCATTTAAAACGCCATGGTTTTACTAAAGTTTTTGAACCTATTTATAATGAGGCTGATGTTGAGCGAGCGAGCAGTTATTTTGTTGATGTTAATTATCAGGTTGAAGAAAAAATTAATTCAGAAATTTCTTTTAAATTTTATGACGCTGGACATATTTTAGGTTCGGCAATTACCTTAATCAAAACACCAGCGAAAAATATTATTTATACCGGAGATTTAGGTAATTTAGGATTACCGATTTTGCCAGATCCGGAAATTGTGACCGAGGGTGCGGAAGTCATGATTATGGAATCTACTTATGGTGATCGTGATCATCCGCCAATTGCCGATGCTTATGAAGTTCTAAAAAAATTGGTGGCGGAAATTATTAAAACCAAGAGTCGTATCATTGTTCCGGCTTTTGCGCTTGGTCGCACGCAGGAAATAATTTATATTCTTCATAAACTTTATAAAGATAAACAAATTGCCGCTGTTCCTGTTTATATTGATAGCCCTTTAAGTAATAGCATTACCGAGGTTTTTGAACGCTTTACTAAAGATTTTGATTTGGAAGCTTGGCAGGATTTTTTAATGAGTGGTGATTCACCGTTTTCTGCCAAACATATTAACTACATTGATACTGTCGCCGAATCTCGTTTATTAAATAATCTCCGTGGGCCAGCCATTATCATTGCTTCATCAGGTATGTTAGAAGGAGGACGTATTCTGCATCATTTAAAAAATGATTTAGGAAATGAAAAGTCAACCGTGCTTTTAACCGGTTATCAAGCAGAAAATACTTTGGGCAGAAAATTGGAATCAGGTGCCAAGCGCGTTAAAGTATTAGGGGAAGAATTAGAAGTTAAGGCGCGGATTATGAAACTTGATCAATTGAGCGCGCACGCTGATCGTTCCGGTTTGCTTCGTTATGCGAAGAAAATTAAGGGTTTGAAAAAAATATTTTTAGTTCATGGTGAAAATGAAGCCAGATTTGCCTTGGCTGAACTAATTAAAAAAGAACTTCCTGGTTTGGAAGTTTATATCCCTAATTTAGAAGATAGTTTTGAGATTTAAACACTTTTATTTTAATCACTTTTTCTGGCCTTGTTAGTAATTTTATTATTTTTTTATCAACTAGAGATTTTGTATTGTTGTTAATACGTAAGATAATATAAAATTATAATGTATGCTTGCTAATAATAATGTTAACGATGATAATCGGCCGAGTCAAATTATTAATATGTTTTGGCGAAATTTTTCTCCCGCCAGTCATGTTTTAGATTTGGGTTGTGGCCGGGGTTTTGATGCTTTTTTTCTAGTTGACCAAGGTTTCAAAGTGACTGCAGTTGATAAAGCTAAAAATTTAATTGACGATTTGATAATTAAGAATAAAAAAGTATATTTAAATATTTTAAACTTGAAGAAAATCATAATTTAAGATACACTAAAGAGAGAAAAAGAGAGAGAAGAAGAGAGCAATTATTAAAAGGAAAAGGGAACAATTATTAAAAAGAAAAGAGAACAATTATTAAAAAGAAAAATTATTTATTTTTTAAAATTTATTTATATGAACAAACTAAAAAAAACAGTCCACGACGCTTTCTTTTGGGCGGGCATTATTGTGATAACTTATCTTTCCTGTTTTTTAATCTTTACTAGTTACAATTTAATTTTAATTAAAGGCGCAGCCGCTGCCGAGGCTTCGTCTTTTGTAGCTTATCGTCCCATGGTGGCTATTTCAGAGGTAAACGATGATCAAGTTGATTTGCAAACCGAAACTGATTTTATTAATTGCGATTGTGAAAAAGAATTTACTAACCCGGTTGCTGTTACTTGGCGCGGAAAAGTAATGGCTACTTTTGTTAGTGGCGATGGAATTGGTGTGGAGAAATATAATTATGATGATGAGTATAGTATGTTCTATGTTATTACTAATGATTTGTATGATGGAAGAGCAACAGAAATTGAAGTCCGAGGTGATTTAATTGGTATTACTTGCGCTTATGCTAATACGGTTTTTGGTAAGTGTGTGCCTTTAATTCAGGCGCAAAAAATTAAAAATATAAACATTCAATAATTTATTAATTACTTAAAATAATAATTATGAAAGCTAAAATAGTTTTATTGATTGGCGCTTTTTTAGTCTCATTGCGTTTAATTTTTCCGGTTCTGCAATGTACAAATTTAAATGACGTAAGAAGTTGCTATTATGGCCAAGTTGCTTTTTTTGCTCTTAAACCTGATCTGAAATATCATTATCATATTCAAAGAACTAATTCCGAGGCAGTGGCGATTGCCGTCTTTACTCTCGCCCTCTTTTATATCTTAAAAGACCAGCATTCTCAAAAAGATTCCCATACTCCGAAAGTTCCAAAAGGAAAATCAAAAAAGAAGTAATATAAGTTCAATTATCAAGTTGTTTGATTATCAAGTTATTGTAAAATAATAGAGATTCACATAAAAAGAACAGGTCGCATTTGGCCTGTTTTTTTATTTTTTGTTTAATATTAGCTAGTTTTATTTTATTTAAATTTTAATTATATTGACAAATCAATTTAATTGTGCTATAATGTATTGAAATAAAAAATGAGCTTTAGGCGTGTCCCGCAAAATAAGCTCTTTGACAAGTAAATAATTAAATAAATAAAAATAACGAAATTTTGGAGGAAATTATCATGGAAAATGAAAGTAAAAACATTGAAAATTTTGCTCAGGAAGAATCAGTAGAGCAAAAAGCTATTCTTGAAAAACTTAAGAAAGAAGAAGCTAAGAGACTTGAGGAAGAAGAACTTCAACAGAAATTAGAAGAATTAAAAAGAAGGGCTACTATGCACCGTAATTTTATTTGGGGTATCTTTTTCGCTGTCAGCTTTGTGTTTGCAATTTTATTGGCGTTAGTTTTAATGTTATTAAATTTATCAAGCACTACTGCTTTGACTGTCTCATTTGTTTCTTTCCTAGTCTTTATTGTCATTACGATTGTGAATGGTTATTTTGAAACCCCTCACAAACATGAAGACATTATTGAATGCTTAGGCGAATATGTTGGAGAGGTATATAAGCCTGGACCACATATTATTTTCCCCTACTTTAAATTAGAGAAAATTGCGTGCCGTGTTTACATGGGTGAACAAAGACTCAGTCTTTATTTAAACAAAGACACACCCGCTGGTGATGTTGAGTTTATGGATTGTAGTGCTTCATTACGCGCTGATCTTTTCTTCAGAATTGAAGACGCCAGAAAGGCGAATTACGAAATAGGTGATGTTATCGTCAGCATTCGGGAAAAAGCCGAACACATACTGAGATCCTTTTTTGGATCTTTGCGCATTGACGAGGCAATTGATATTAAAGGGTTTTTCAGACTCAATAATGTCGTTGTTCTAGTTGATAAGAGTGTTGACTTTCGTGACAAAGATGGGAAATTGCAAGTTGAAAAGTTTAAAGCATTTAAACCCAGCGATGAAGAAGCAAGCGAATCTAGTTTTGCTGAAACTCTAGAAAGTTGGGGTGCTAAAGCAATTAGCTTCATTATCTCTGACATTGATTTACCGGATAATGTAAAAGAACAGAGAGCCCGTCTTTTGGCCGCGATGAAAGATTTGGAAGTGGCTGATGTTAAAATCAAAACATCAAGAAAAGAAGCCAAAATTAAAGTGATTGGCGCCGAGGCTATTGCTAAGGAGTCAAAAATTATTGGACAAGGAGAAGCTGATAAGATTGAAAATTTGAAGAAAAGCGGAGTTGAAGATCAGCCTGCCCTTGACTATTTGATTAACAAAGAAAAGTGGAACGCTGTTTCCAAGAATCCTAACGCCACCGTGATTATCGGTGATGGAAGTAAGAGCTCTGAAGGAGCCCAAATCGGTGCTGGGATAGGCGCAGCCACAAAAAAAGAAAAAAAGTAGTAAAATGGAACAAGAACCGATTAAAAAAATTAAGCTTGAAGCTAGCACGGGGCAGCCTAAGGTCGCCTCTGCGAATCAAACAACCACGACTTTCGGAACTGCTCCTGACTCTAATACTGATACCAAAGAAGAAAATAAGAACGTTGTAGTTACCGAAGCTAAAAAGTTTTTTAGCCTTAATAACGTTAATATTTTATGGTTTGTCTTAGCAGCTGGGTTAGCAATTGCGTTGAAGTTTTTAGCAAAAATGTTGGTTGCTGGAACTTCAGTCAGGTTCGTTTGGGAGGAAATAATCACTCTTTGTTTTGCTCTTTTGATTGCTGGAGCCTATGGTTCCTTATCTAAGAAAGGAAAAATGGCAGGAGCGATTGTGATTTTCTTGATTCTAATTACGGCCTCCAATTTAGTGAGGCATGACTATGGTCCTGAAAGAGCGGAAAGAGAAGCTTATCTGGAAATGAAAGAACGGGCTAAAAATATTGTGGTTGACGAAAATAAAGTTAGCTATTTACTCTATGATCTTGGTAAGACCTATGTCTATAACCTTGAAGCTGGAGAAGAAACTCCTTGGCGTGGTTTTCAACCAGATTATTTATCAAAATTTGGTATATCTTCCGAGAAGGAATACATTAATGGAAAACGCATTGAGGGAGAACACACTGTTTATTTTTCTGATGGAACCTCTTACAACTCAAAAACGACCACCACAATTCCTACCAAAGGAAAGATCTTCATGAAGATAAAAGCTCATGAAAAACAAACTATTTACGTAACTGTTATGTAAATTAAAAGTACATTTTCAAAAGAGGGTTTAAAATCAAACCCTCTTTTTTCTTAGGCAAAATTCAATCAGGCTCAGGCTATTGTTTATTTGCTTAAATGATATAATGTTGTTAGAATAAAAGTGCTATTTTTTGCTTGACAAAAAATAATTATTTAGTTCTTTTACAATATTAATATAATCAAAAGGAGGACCAAAAAATGCAAACATTATTAGTTGTATTGTTGATTTTCTTGGCGGCCCTTTTGATCCTAATAGTATTCTGCAAGAAATTCAGAGATTATTTAGGAGAAAAAATAGTGGCCGTAGGAAAATTGGTAAAAACACATTTTCCGGCGGTCTACGACGGAATAAAAAAGTTTTTCCGATTTCTCGCTCGAATAATTGGAGCTTATGCTCTGTTTATTCTTATCTCTTCTCTAATAGCGATTTTGCTAATTACTTTTGCTCTTATCAGCAAATCTTCCACGTTTATTGCGATTGCTTTTATTTTCTCTCTTTTACTTCTGCTTCTGGCTTGGTTACCAACCGGCGCGGTTTTAAAAGTATTTGGCATAAACAAAGAAGTTATTCCTCAATCTCTTAAAACCCTGGTTTCTTGGGTGGCTCTCTTTGGTTTTTTAGCCATGCTTTATCCAAACTTATTGAGCTTTAAATTATTTTTAGCCCTCAATTTGCTTGGACTAATTGTTTTTGGTATGGCGGCTCGGTTCAGATTTTTAGATAAAGTGGTTGTTCCTTTGATCGTCTGTATTTGTTTTATTTATGCTTGGCAATATTTTTTGCCTGATAGCTATCGCTCAGCCACTCGTTATCTTAGTTCTTGGTCAAGAAGGATTTCAACTTTTACAGACCGTGGTAGCCTTGGCAACGAAGTTGAAGCAGTCGCTACTTACGGTTCATTTTTAAAAGACATTACTGTTCTTTATCGATTAACCGATAATAGTTTACATGATTTTGATACTTTATTAAGTAAGGAAACTATAGTAAAGGTTGTCAATCATAAAGAAGAGATAATGGTTTATGAAGGACAGGGTTTTGTCTTGATTCAATTAGCTAAAGAAAATGGCTCTTTCATTGGTGGCAGTAAGTATTGGATTGAAGCGGAATTTGTGCGTCTGGTTAATCCTAAAAAATTAGTTTCTGAAAAAGCTTCCAGTCTTGATAGTAGCTCTTCATCGAAATCTGCGAATTCTGATCAAAAAGGTCATGAATTAGAAGACAAAAATATTGTTTATGATCAATCTAAAGTTAGCTACTTAATCTATGATCTTGGTAAGACCTATGTCTATAACCTTAAAGCTGGAGAGGAAACTCCTTGGCGTGGTTTTCAACCAGATTATTTATCAAAATTTGGCATATCTTCCGAGAAGGAATACGTTGATGGAAAACGCATTGAGGGAGAGTACACTGTTTATTTTTCTGATGGAACCTCTTATAACTCAAAAACGACCACCACAATTCCTTCCAAAGGAAAGATCTTTATGAAGATAAAAGCTCATGAAAAACAAACTATTTATGTTTCTGTACTTTAAGTTTTAGAAGAGAGAGCTAAGAAACTAAGCTCTCTTTTTTCTTTTTCACTTTAATGTTATAATAATAACAGAAATTTTTATTAAAAAAATATGAAAAAAACCATATCGTTCATTTTTCTTATATCTTTATTTTTTGTCTTTTTTAGCTTTTCGCATGTTATGGCTGATATAAGTGGAGCAAGTAACCCCGCCACCGCTAAAAATAGATTAGAAAATCCTTTGGGGCAAGATATGGACTCTCCACAAAAACTAATTGGACGAATAATTAATTCAGTCTTGGGTATTGTTGGTTCATTGGCATTACTCATGTTTGTGTTTGGTGGCTTAACTTGGATGACTTCTTCGGGAAATCCAGAAAAAATCCAAAAAGGAAAAAATATTATTGTTTGGGCAGCAATTGGTTTGGTGATTGTCTTTTTTGCCTATGGAATAACCCGTGTCTTGATTGTCGGCATTCGAGGTTCTTAATTAAACATAAATGGTTCTTAACATTAAATTAGTAAATTAAATCAGTATTTAGTTTGTTTTTGTTTGACAAGAAGTGGTAATTTATTTATTATAGAGCAGTAATCGGTCCGCCTTTTAGGTTCCAGATTATACTTTTATTTAATTTTTAAGGGGTCGATACCAAAGCGGTCAACTGGGGCAGACTGTAAATCTGCTGGCCTTGTGCCTTCGTTGGTTCGAATCCAACTCGGCCCACCTTTAAGTTATCGTCAGATTAAGTTATTGCCGATTAAGTTATCATCAGATTAAGTTATCGTCATTTATGCCCATTATAAATCCAGATAGAATTGGTGTAGGATTAGCTAAGATGATTTCGCTTGGCCTTTTAGGTTTAGCAATTGTCGTCATTCTGCTCCTTTCTTTTTAAATTTTTTCTATGCCTGAACTTCCTGAAGTGGAAACAATTAGGCGTGATTTAGCTAAGGCAGTTATCGGGCGTGAAATCACAGACCTAAAATTATTTTTTTCAAAAACCGCCAAGAATGATGCGGCTTTTTTTATAAATTCCTTACGAAACAAAAAATTTATCGCCCTTGATCGAGTCGGGAAGTTGTTGATTTTTAAAATTCAAAGAGCGGTTAGGGAAGCAAAGCAACATTATTTATTAATTCATTTAAAAATGACCGGTCAATTAATTCTGGTTGGCAAAAAAGAAAAAATTGCCGGCGGCCATAGTTTAAGTGATTCTTCTTTTCAAGCCGCGGTGGGCGGTGAGCTACCAAACAAACATACGCGTGCGGTTTTTTCTTTTAAAAATGCTTTTCAATTATTTTTTAATGATTTAAGAAAATTTGGTTATTTGAAAATAGTTGATGAAGCTGAACTGAGTAAAATAATTACGCGTGGCTATGGACCTGAACCTTTGACTAAAGAATTTACGCTGGAATATTTAACATCAGTTTTGAAAAATAAGAAGATTAGTATTAAGGGTTTGTTATTAAACCAAAAATTAATTGCTGGTTTGGGAAATATTTATGTTGATGAGTCTCTTTATTTAGCCGGGATAAGGCCGGACAGAGCGGCCGGGAGTTTGAAAAAATCTGAAATTCAAGCCCTTTATCAAGCCATTAACCAAGTAATTAATAAAGCAATAAAATATCGGGGCACCACTTTTAATAATTACGTTGATTCAGCCGGTCGGAAAGGCAATTTTTCTCGCCTTTTACATGTTTATGGTCGCGCCAAGCAGGCTTGTTTTAAATGTGGCACGCCAATTCAAAAGAAAAAGTTGGCCGGGCGGGGAACTCATTATTGCCCACATTGCCAGAAATAGCTTAACTTAGCCTTAAATTAGCTATTATACGAAAAGACCCTGATTTGACTTTTGCCCTGTTTTTATATATTCTAAAGTAGTAAATAATAATTTAATTCCTTTTTAACCTTATGTCCCAAGATAACATGATAAAGTTGGAATGTACTGTTTGCAAGACTACCAATTATCATTCTCGTAAAAATAAAAAGACTCTCAAAGAGCGTTTAGAGATGAAAAAATATTGCAATCATTGTAAAGTCCATACTCTTCATAAAGAAACTAAATAATAATATTTTTTGTCGCTATTCCCACCCCGAAATCGGGGGCGACGAAAAATAACAATCAATATGCCTAAAAATTTGACCAAGCCATTTTTACTTCTCCTGGTATTCTTGGTTATTGTTGGTTGCTATTTAATTTTTCGACCCTTTTTAACAGAATTGTTTGTGGCCATGGTGTTGGCCTCAATTTTTTATCGTCCTTTTGAATTTTTGGTTTCTAAATTAAAAGGTCGACGAAATTTAGCTGCCTTTATTATGTGTCTGCTTTTGATTTTAATTGTGGTTATTCCTTCCGTTAGAATAATAATTTACGCCGGTCAAAAATCCGTTACCGCCTATTCACAAGCAGTTGAGTTTTTTAACAATAATGATTTAAGTGAAGTTTTACAGAGTGAATCTTTAGATCGTGGTGTTTTTAAATTTTTTGACATTAAAAATTTAATTGAAACCAATGAAGAACTAAAGACCATGTTTCTTGATATCTTGAAAAAGTCAAGTAACTGGATGATTTCCGGCGCCACCACGGTAGTCAAAGAAACAACGAATTTTTTGATTTCTTTGGTGCTGATTATCATTGCCATGTTCTTTTTCTTTGTGGAAGGCAAAAATGTTGTTCATCGGTTAATGCATTTATCACCGCTCCCGAATCATTATGACAAGGAAATATTTGCTAAGTTCCGGGCGGTTAGCTATTCAACTTTTGTTTCCTCGTTTGTGGCGGCGGCCGGACAAGGTATTGCCGGAGCAATTGGTTTTGCGATTGTTGGTTTTCCCGCTTTATTAGCCGGTGTCATTGTTGCACTTTTATCCCTACTACCTTATATCGGCTCTATGATTTTTTATGTTCCGGTAGGCATATATTATTTGTTGATTGGTAGTATTTGGCAGGGAATATTCATTTTAATTTGGGGATTCTTAGTAATTGGCACGGTTGATAATATTATTCGCGCTTTCATGATTAGAGGAAAAGCCGAAGTTAACGCCATCTTTGTTTTATTCTCCATTCTAGGCGGTATTGTTTTGTTCGGCTTCTGGGGAATTGTGCTTGGTCCCTTAATTGTTGCTCTAGCAACCACTATTTTCCATATTTATGAATTAGAGTTTTGCGGTGATTTAGAAAGATGTAATAATCAAAAAGAAAGTAGCGGTCGTAAAGAAAAAGATGATGAGGAGAATAAAGATTGGCAGAAAATTAAAGAGGTGAAAAATAAAATTAAAGATATACTTGATTAATTAAATTTTAAAATAAATAAAAAATATGTTAGGACCAAAAACCAAGAAAAATTTAGAAGAAGCTTTTGCCGGCGAATCAATGGCACGTAATAAATATGACTATTTTGCTTCGGTGTTTCGTAAAGCCGGTTATGTGCAAATTGCTAATATTTTTGAAGAGACTGCTCGTAATGAAAAAGAACACGCTAAACTTTGGGCAAAGCAGTTAGGTTATATTAGTGATGATTTAAAAACCAATTTACAAATGGCGATTGAGGGCGAAAGATATGAAACTTCAACCATGTATCCGCAGATGGCCAAAGATGCTTTAGAAGAAGGGCATCAAGATATTGCTAAAATGTTTACCGAAGTCGGTGAAGTAGAGGCTGATCATGCTATTCGCTATGAGAAATTATTAGCCAATTTAGAGAAAGGGGAAGTCTTTAAAAAACCAGAAGTTAAACGCTGGAAATGTAATAATTGCGGTTATATTCATGAGGGTTTGGAAGCGCCTTTAGTTTGTCCGGCTTGTGCCCATCCCCAAGCGCACTTTGAAGTTTTTGTTGAAACTTACTAATCTTATTAATCATTTAATTAAATAATTATATGAGCAATCGAGTAGATAAAATTTATTTTTGTCGTCTTTGTGGCAATGAAGTAAAATTTGTTAAAGATGGCGGCGGGAAAATTATTTGTTGTGGAGAAGAAATGCAAATAAAGGAGGATGGTTTAGCTGAAGAGTAGTACTTTGTAATTTGCCAGCTTGCGGGATAAAAACTGCGGGAAATAGAAATTGCAGGAAATAAAAAACTGCGGGATTCGTATAGTGGTAGTACGGCGGTCTCCAAAACCGTTGGCGGGGGTTCGATTCCCTCATCCCGTGCCCAGTGATTAAAACAGGTTCAAAAGAGCCTGTTTTTTATGTATTTAAGTGAATTTTACAAAACAATTAGTTTGTCATACAAATTTTATTCGTTGTTTATCTTTATTTTATTTTTACTTGAATTTTTGTTTATATCTTTATATACTTGTATTAAGTTATGTTAAGTTAAAAATCAAATTATGCAGATTAATAAATTACCAGAAATATTAACCCTATCTCAGGCTTGTGAGATTCTTAATTGTCATCCAAATACTCTTAGAAATTGGGGAAATAAAGGCCTAATTAAGTGTATTCGTTTTGGGAGTCGAGGGGATAGGAGATTTAAGAAGGGAGATGTTTTTGAATTAATAAAAAGTTAAAAACTATGAATAAAGAAAAGAAGAAAAATTTGCAAAAAGTTGAACAATTTGAGAAAACGCTTTTTAAAGCGGCGGATAAGTTGCGCAAAAATATGGATGCTGCGGAATACAAACACATCGTGCTTGGTCTTATTTTTCTTAAATATATTTCTGATTCCTTTGAAGAACTGCATGCAAAAATAAAAGACGGTGCGGGCGATTTTTCAGGTGCCGATCCGGAAGATGTTGACGAATATCGCGCAGAAAATGTCTTTTTTGTTCCTCAAACTGCGCGTTGGTCGTATCTTCACTCACGCGCCAAACTGCCTTCCATTGGAAAAGATGTTGACGACGCCATGGAAGCGATTGAAAAAGAAAATCCAACCCTCAAAGGTATTTTGCCCAAAGTGTATGCGCGTCCGAATTTGGACAAAGCCGCACTGGGTGGACTTATTGATTTAATCGGAAATATTGCGATTGGCGATGCGGCGGCAAAATCAAAAGATTTACTCGGCAGAGTGTATGAATATTTTCTTGGTGAATTTGCTAATGCCGAAGGTAAAAAAGGAGGGCAATTTTATACGCCCAAATCAATTGTCCGCGTCATTGTGGAAATGATTGAACCCTATAAGGGCCGCGTGTATGATCCTTGTTGCGGAAGCGGTGGAATGTTTATTATGAGTGAAAAATTTGTAGAAAGTCATCAAGGAAATGTTGACGATATTTCCATTTACGGACAAGAAAGCAATCAAACAACTTATCGTTTGTGTCGGATGAATTTGGCAATCCGTGGGATTGATGGCAGTCAAGTAAAATGGAATACCGAAGGCTCGTTTCTAAATGACGCGCACAAAGACTTGAAGGCGGATTTTATTCTCGCCAATCCGCCATTTAATGATAGCGACTGGTCGGGGCAACTTTTGCAAAATGATCCGCGTTGGAAATATGGAGTCCCACCAGCAAGCAATGCCAATTATGCGTGGCTTCAACATATGATTTATCATCTCTCACCAAAGGGAGTGATGGCCTGTGTTTTGGCTAATGGTTCACTTTCATCACAAACAAACAACGAAGGTGAGATCAGAAAAGCGTTGATTGAAGATAATTTAGTGGATTGTATTGTGGCGCTACCAAAACAGCTGTTTTATAACACTGGTATCCCAGCCTGTATTTGGTTTATTTCTCGCAAGCGGGCTGGTAATGGTGATCGCAAACGCATGGGTGAAATCTTATTTATTGATGCTTCGGAACTTGGATTTATGGCCGATCGCACCCATCGTGAATTTAGCGAGGAAGACATCGCTAAAATTTCCAAAACTTATCACGAATGGCGAAAGCAAGACGGTAAATATGAGGACATCAAAGGTTTTTGCAAGTCGGCAAATATGGAAAAAATCGCCAAGCATAATTTTGTTCTAACTCCCGGGCGATATGTGGGAATCAAGGAAGAAGAAGACGACGGCATCCCGTTTGAAGAAAAAATGGCGGAGTTGACTCAAAAACTTTCCGAACAAATGAAAGAAGAAAAAAGATTGGATGAAGAAATAAAGAAGCAACTGAAAAATGTTGGGTTTAACTTAAATTAGCGCAATAATACTATGTTAATATATTTTGACGAATCATACGATCAAGAGCGCCAATATCTCTTATTGGGAACTTTGTTTAATCCTCATCCAAAATTTTTACATCAAAAACTTTTGGAAATGAAAAAGAAATATAATTATCTAGATCAAAACGGCAAGGCTTTGGAAATTAAATACAACAATTGCATAAACAAAAAGCGTGAAATAATGAACTGTGAAGCAATTGATATTTTTATGCGAAGCACAAGTTATTTCAGAGCTATTGTTATTGACCAGAATCTTGTGAACTTAGATAAGTTTGGTAGAAAAAATGAAGAAAAGAAGATAAAAATGGCTCGCGCTTATAAAAAATTTGCCGAATTATTGCTTTCTCATAATACCGAAAATATTTACAATGGAGTATTACTAACAGATAAACTAACGCGTTGCCAAGGCGATAAATTTATAGAAATAATGAAGCATGATTTTTGCTTAATTAATGGTCAATATTGCAATGATAATCACAAACCAACTTTGAAAGATATTGCCGATATTAATTCTAGCTTGGAACAATATCAAGTTAATCAAATTAATGATATTTTATTGGGTTGTATTTTAAATAATTTAAAACCAACCAGTAATAAACATAAAAATAATGTTAGAGATTATTTAATTAAAAAATTAAATGTAAAGGATTTATTGCCGACAACTTGGAATGCCTATTCCAAAACCGATGCTGAAAAATTTTATCCAAAATACAATATTTGGTACTGGAAACCTATAGGAAATTAAGTAAATCAAAAAACCCCTGACTAAACAGAGGCATTTTGAGAGGTCTAAGTGCTGGCAAGGGTATTAGCGGTAGTTGAAAAAAAATTCAACACCTTCCCTTGCTACTCTGACCTATCTACAGTGTAACATAAAATAGAGAAAAATCAATAGCCCGCAAATAATTTTGAATTATTTTAGAGGTAATGATGAAAATTGGCTTAAAATAAAGGAAAAAATGTATATAATAAATATAAAATAATTAAAGGCTTTTAGAGGTAATAATTATGACAAATCAAACAAATACAATTCCAAAAGGATGGAAGATGACGACATTGGGAGAGGTATTTCATGTTAAGCATGGGTATGCTTTTAGTGGAGAAGGAATTACCAACAAAGAGAATAGAAATATACTTTTAACTCCTGGAAATTTTTTTGTTGGCGGAGGGTGGAAAGATGGGAAGAAATTTTTTATAGGAGAAATACCTGCTGATTATTTATTAAAAAATGATGACTTAGTTATAACAATGACTGATTTGAGTAAAGATGGGGATACTTTAGGATTTCCTGCTTTGGTACCAAGTAATCAAAATAAAAATTATTTACATAATCAAAGAATTGGTCTCGTTAACATCAATGAAAATTTGAATTCTAAAAAATTTATATATTTTTTTCTAAGAACAACTAACTATCAAAGGTATATTGTAAATACAGCATCTGGTAGTACAGTAAGGCATACCTCTCCAGCAAAAATTGAATCATACAAGACAATCTTGCCCCCTCTCCCCGAACAACGCGCGATTGCGGCGGTGTTGTCGTCTTTTGATGATAAGATTGAACTTTTGCGAGAACAAAACAAAATATTGGAAACTACCGCACAAACGATTTTTAAAGAATGGTTTGTAAAATTCAATTTCCCCGGCGCAACCGAAAAAATGATTGATTCCGAACTGGGAAAGATTCCGGAGGGGTGGAGGGTGGGAGGATTAATTGAAGATGGGATATCAGAGTTTGTAAAAACAAACATCGATGAATTTGAGGGTGTTAAAGATTATATTGAAACTGCAAATGTAAATTTATCCAGTCTTGTTGGAAGTTTTGAAAAGATAACCTATTTCAAAAGACCAAGTCGCGCAAATATGCAACCTGTCCCAAATTCATTTTGGTTTGCGCGAATGGCTGAAAGTAGAAAATATTTATTATTTCAAGAAAAAGATAAACAAGACATCGAGACAAAAATTCTTTCGACAGGATTTGCGGGCATTAAGTGTATAAAAGAATATTTGTATTTTTATTGGTGTTTTATATTATCTGATATGTTTAATAATCTTAAAAATCAATATGCCGACGGCGCGGTTCAAGTTGCTATTAGCAATGATGGGATTAAAAAAATTATGTTTGTATTGCCTCCAAAAAATCTTGCTGAAAAATTCACAAAAACTGTTGAGGCTTGTTTTGAAAAAATTTCTAATAATATTTCCCAAATCCAAACCCTTTCCAATCTTCGCGATACGCTTTTGCCAAAATTGATGGAGGGAGAAGTGAGGGTTAAGGGGTTTAATAATTAATATGAATATTTGTTTAAATTTACATTTTTTAAGTGAAATAAGATCAGGAGATTTGCTAACGTATTTGGCCTTGATTTTGGCATATATTGCCTATGCTTGGTCAGTTAATAGAGATTTGGAAGCATGGAAATCACTTTTTATTTCCCTTAGGGATGACCTTAATAGTCAAAAATCTTGGCTACAAACTGAATATTTTGAAGACACATATAAGGATAAAAACTCTTTTAATCCTTATAAAATAATTTTTCCACTTTCTTTTGAATCATTACCGGAAATAATCAGGCGAGGAATAGCCGAATTTTCTTGGATCTCAAATGAGTTCAGTAATCAGCTTTCACTTTTTAATGAAAGGGTTATTGCTTTTAATGATTTGCTAGATTATATTAAGAAAGTCACTACAAATTCGGTTATTACTGAAAGGTTGAAGGATAAACTAAACGATCTTGGATTAGACAAAGACAGCGTTGAGTTTGATGACTTGAAAAATAAAATATTTGAAGCCAAAAGAACAGATACTGATTTTTACTTGGCAGAACAGATCAGACGATTAAATAGAATCATTCATGTTAATATAATTGGCAATAGGAATAAAAAAGATAAATTACACTATTTGTATTTTCAAATTAATAAAGAGTTAAACAAAATTTTAAAAGACTTTGATAAAAAAAAGCCTTTCTTTATAAAATATAGAGGGATGATAATTTTATTATCAACATTATTGTTTATGTTGATTGAAGTATTTTTGAAATAATATGACCAAAATATTTGAATCAACAATTGAAGAATTTGTAATAGAACTCCTGCAAAATCAGGGTTGGCACTATTTGTCGCCCGAAGAGCAAGAATCCGAAAGATCAAGTTTGAATGAAGCGGTATTGAAAAATTGTTTGAAACAAGCGATTGAAAAAATCAATCCCGACATTTCGGAAGAAGCCCGAGAACAAGCTTTGCGTGAGGTTTTAAATTTACCAAGTCAAAATTTGATTGATAACAACGAAGCGTTTCATCGCTTGCTGACGGAAGGCGCGGAAATTGAGATATTGAAGAAAGACGGTGTCAGAGGCGAAAAAGTTTGGCTGATTGATTTTGATCATCCAGAAAACAACGAATTTTTGGTGTGTAATCAATTTACCGTCGTTGAAAATAATATTGCGAAAAGACCCGATGTAGTTTTGTTTGTAAACGGTTTGCCTTTAGTGGTGATTGAACTCAAAAATCCAATTGATGAAAATGCAACAGTCCAGAAAGCATTTACACAATTACAAAATTATAAAAACGCTATTCCATCACTTTTTTACTACAATGCCCTACTGGTAGCCTCTGATGGACTAGATGCAAAAACTGGAACTATTTCTTCTGATATGTCACGGTTTATGGCGTGGAAATCAAGCGATGGCGTCAAAGAAGACAGGGCAACAGTGCCACAGATAGAAACATTGATAAAAGGGATGCTTGCAAAAAATGTTTTACTTGACTTGATTAGGCATTTTATTGTTTTTGAAAAAAGCAAAAAAGAAGATGTGAAAACAGGTTTGTCTTCCGTTGTTACTATCAAAAAGATTGCAGCTTATCATCAATATTTTGCTGTTAATAAAGCAATTGAGGAAACTTTACGCGCAACAAGCGAGCAAGGAAACGGCAAAGCAGGGGTGGTATGGCATACACAAGGAAGCGGAAAATCGCTTTCTATGGTTTTTTATGCTGGAAAATCAGTTTTGGAATTAAATAATCCGACAATCGTAGTTATTACGGATAGAAACGATTTAGATGATCAACTGTTTGACACTTTCGCTAACTGCAAGCAATTATTAAGGCAAGACCCCGAACAAGCCACCAGTAGAGAAGATTTGAAAAAACTTTTGCGCGTTGCCGGTGGCGGAATAATCTTTACAACCATTCAAAAATTCTTTCCAGAAGATGGTTCGACACATTTTGACTTATTATCTGAAAGGAAAAATATCATTGTTATTGCCGATGAAGCGCACCGTAGTCAATATGGATTTGGCGCAAAGACTTCCGAGAAAAATGGTGAAATTATTACTAAATATGGATTTGCAAAATATTTGAGGGATGCCTTGCCAAATGCCTCATTTATTGGATTTACCGGAACGCCAATTGAAAAAGAAGACGCATCTACTCCGGCAGTATTCGGTAATTATGTTGATATTTATGATATTGCCCAAGCGGTAGAAGACGGCGCAACTGTTCGTATTTACTACGAATCCCGCCTTGCGAAGGTTCATTTAAAGCCGGAAGAAGCGGCAAAACTTGATGAAGAAGTTGAAGCAATAACTGAAGGTGAAGAAAACACAGCCAAAGAAAAAGCCAAAGCGAAATGGACTCAACTGGAAGCGATTGTTGGACACAGAGACAGACTAAAAGTTATTGCAACAGATTTAGTTGATCATTTTGAAAAACGATGTGAAGTTTTTGATGGTAAAGGGATGATTGTTTGTATGAGTCGTCGCATAGCGGTTGAGCTTTATGAGGAAATTATCAAAATTCGTCCTAATTGGCATAATAAGGATTTAAAGAAAGGCGCGCTAAAGGTTGTAATGACTTCTTCATCGTCCGATCCGGAAAATTGGCAAATCCACAACACAACCAAACAGGACAGAAAATTTATTGGTGATCGTTTTAAAGATGAAAATGACGAGTTAAAATTAGTAATCGTTCGTGATATGTGGCTTACTGGCTTTGATGTGCCGTGCCTACATACAATGTATGTTGATAAGCCAATGCGTGGACACAATCTAATGCAAGCAATTGCTCGGGTGAATAGAATATTTAAAGATAAACCAGGCGGTTTGATTGTTGACTATATTGGTATTGCTTCAGATTTAAAAATAGCGCTCGCAACTTATGCGGCTAGTGGCGGGAAGGGCACGCCTACTCTTGACCAAAATGAAGCAGTAGCAGTAATGCTTGAGAAATTTGAAATTGTTGAGCAGATGTTCAATGGTTTTGATTATAAAAAATATTTTGAAGCAGATACGAGGATAAAACTTACAATTATTCTTGAAGCACAGGAGTATATTCTTGGATTAGAAGACGGAAAAAACAGATACACAAAACAAGTTGCGCTTTTGTCACAAGCCTTTGCTTTGTCTGTGCCACATGCAAGGGCAATGGAAATCAAAGATGAAGTCGGTTTTTTCCAAGCGGTAAAGGCACGATTAACAAAATTTGAACCGGCTGGAACGGGAAAATCAGATGCGGAAATAGAAACCGCTATTCGTCAGATTGTTGATAAAGCCGTAGTTTCAGAGGGCATTGTTGATGTTTTTGATGCGGCAGGAATTAAAAAGCCGGACATTTCAATTTTATCCGATGAATTTTTAGCAGAAATTCAAGGAATGGAAAGAAAAAATCTGGCTTTGGAGTTATTGAAAAAATTATTAAATGATGAAATTAAAATTAGGCTGCGAAAGAATTTCATCCAGAGCCGAAAGTTTTCGGAAATGCTGGAAAGCGCGATTAAAAAATATCAAAATAACCTTTTGACAGCGGCGCAAGTTATTGAAGAATTGGTAAAATTAGCGAAAAATATTCGCGAGTCAAACAAGCGTGGAGAGGTATTAAATCTTGACGATGATGAATTAGCTTTCTATGATGCGCTTGCAAATAACGATAGTGCAAAGGAAGTTTTGGGCGATAAACAATTAGCTGCAATTGCAATTGAGGTTTTTAAAAGCGTTAAAGGCAATGCTAAAATTGATTGGACATTGAAAGAAAGTGTCCGTGCAAGATTGCGTCGTGATGTAAAAAGAATTTTGAATAAATACGGTTATCCACCAGATCAACAATTATTAGCAACAGAGAATGTTTTAAAACAAGCAGAATTAATGGCCGATGAATTAATTAATATAAAAGAATCAAATAAATAATATGATTCATAACGCAAATAAATATTTTATTGCTGAAATATTCAATGTTGATAGAAGAAATAAATGTTATTCGGATATGGATATAATTGATATAAGTAAAGATTTAAACTAATATTTTTTCATTTTTTAAATTTATATGTCTAATACTTTCAAAAAAATTCTCCAATTTAAAATCTGTGAAAAAGAAATCAACTATACAAAGCTTAATCCAAAAAACTGGAGACGTCCGCCTTTTAAGAAAATAATTAGAGGTTTAGCCTTTCTAATTATCTTTTTAGGGGCTCTAATTATCGTAAAAGATGAATATGAATATCAGTTTGGCGACTATTCTTATTACTCTGACAATGAAATAAGTGAAAATAGTGAAGATGAATATGATTGCAATGTTTTAGGGATAGAAATTCATGGTGACGTAGTTACTTATATTACTCCATATAGCAAAGATGAAAATGGAAATAATATTTTTGATGAGACCGCCTCAGAAGAAGTAATTTATTTAATTAATCAAGCTGATAAAGATTCTGATATAAAAGCTATTATTTTAGAAATAGATTCTTTTGGTGGATCAGCAGTGGCTGCTGAAGAAATTAGTGAAGCTATTAAAAGAGCTAATAAACCAATAATTGCTTTTATTCGTACCGCGGGTGTATCAGCTGCTTATTGGGCCGCTAGTGGGGCTGATACTATTTTTGCCTCAGCTTTATCCGATGTTGGCGGTATTGGTATCACAATGTCTTATTTAGATAAAACTAAAAAAAATGAAAAAGAAGGGCTAACATATAATTCATTAAGCACTGGGAAGTTTAAGGATTACGGAGACCCAAATAAGCCAATGACTACTGAGGAAAGAAATTTAATTATGAGAGATTTGGAAATAGTGCACAATCTTTTTATTAAAGCTGTATCTGAAAATCGTAATTTATCGATTGATAAGGTGAGAGCGTTAGCCGATGGCTCTTCAATGCCAGGAGAAATGGCTTTAGAAAATGGCCTGATAGATAAGATTGGTGATTTTTATGATGTAGAAGATTATTTAAAGGAGAAATTAGGTGAGAAGATCGAAGTTTGTTGGTAGTGGCTCTGTTAGTTCTGTTCCTATAAACCATTAAGCCCCTTGAATTTAAGCAAAATTAATTAACTATCGGATATTTCTCTATTTTATTACTGTGTTTTTATTGGTGTTCCAGTCGAGCGATGTTGTTCGTGCAAGTTAAAGTTTAAAAAGACTTAAAATTTGAGTCTTTTTTAATATAAAATCCTTGGATAATCCCTTTTTATCTGAAAAATAATGATTATTAACACTACTTGAGGCGTAAGCCTCATTTTTTAAAGTAAAGCAGTTGACAAAGATATTTTTTTGTGTTTTAATTAATTGATTATTTCATTATAATAATATTGACCTATTTTACTGTTTTTGAGGGTCTGGTTCAAAAATAGTTCTTTAATAACAAAATTAAATTTATCAAATCATGAAAGAAATGAGAGAAATTTGCGCTCTTTTTGGGGAAATGAATAAGTTTCTTACCGCTTTAAGGAAGGCTGGTTTTGACTTAGGGCTCATTCAGGAAATTATTAATTCCAAAGATAATGAGTTGGCAATTAAAATGTATAAGGCCGTTGTTCAACCGATTATTCAACCGCCCAGCCATGGTGTAATCTTTGATTTTTTTGTTGATTATACTCGAACTGTTGAAGAAATGGTCGTGGCCGGCAAATTTGATTCTGCTAATAGAAATGTTAATTCTCTTCATTTTCCTATTCCAGCTAATAAAAAAGGAAAAAAAGAAAAAATTAGCACCAAGTTGCTTAATTTTGGCCGGCAACTAAGTATAGACGATGCTGCCGAAAGAATTAGAAAAGTAGTTGGGTTTCGCTCTGCTACTGTTCACGAAATTTTGGCTTTTGCCGAACATAATCCTAATTTACAAAGGAAATTTACCATTCTGGCGCTTGGCTCTGTTTGGACTAGCGGCTTAGAGGATAATATGGTGATTCTTAGTAATTACGATCCTCAACCTACTTACCAACATACTGTTTATCCCAGCAGTTCAAGTTCCAAACGCGGACTTGGTTTCATGGATTTTAACGGATATGCCAGTGAAAATTGTTGCTTCTTGCTGGTAAAAGATCAGCCCGAGGATTAGTTCTTGATTGCTTAAGTCTGAAAATTTAAAATTTAAAACCCTGCTTTTTATAAGCAGGGCTTTTTATTTTTGGTTAGCAAAGATTGACTTTTTTAGAAAAAATACGCTATTTAGGCTAACGTTGATTTTTCTCTTTAATACTGCTATATTTTAATTATTCAACTCTAATTTTCTAGGAATAACCAAGAAAATTTGAGTTTTAGAGTTTAAATTATTCATATTTTATATGGCTTATACTGATATCAAAGCGCTTTATCGCGATACAAAACAATATTTAAACCAAAAAATTACGGTTGGCGCTTGGGTGAGAACGGTTAGAAGTTCCAAAGAATTTGGTTTTATTGAACTAAATGACGGCACTTTTTTCAAAGGTTTGCAAGTTGTTTTTGCAAGTGATTTAGTTAATTTTTCCGAAATTGAAAAAGTGACCATTGGTTCTGCTCTAGAAGTGGAAGGAACTTTAGTTGAGTCTCCGGCAGCCGGCCAACCTTTTGAATTAAAAGCTGAACATATTACGGTGATTAGTTTAGCTTCGCCTGATTATCCTTTACAAAAGAAAAAACATAGTTATGAATTTTTACGAGAAATTACTCATTTGCGTCCACGCAGCAATACTTTTTCCGCGGTTTTTCGTTTACGTTCCGCTTTAAGTTTCGCGATTCATAAATTTTTTACTGACCGCGGTTTTTCGTATGTGCACACGCCCATTATTTCCGGTAGTGATTGTGAAGGTGCCGGCGAAATGTTTACCGTCACTACCTTTGATCTAGAAAAAGAAATTCCTAAACTAGCCAATGGTGAAGTTGATTACAAACAAGATTTTTTTGGCAAACACGTAGGCTTAACGGTTAGCGGTCAATTGGAAGCTGAAACTTTAATTATGGGTTTAAATCGTGTTTATACTTTTGGTCCAACTTTTCGAGCAGAAAATTCCAATACTACTCGCCATGCTTGTGAATTTTGGATGATTGAACCGGAAATGGCATTTGCGGAATTAAAAGATGATATGGATTTAGCTGAGGAGATGATAAAATATTTAATTGCTTATATTTTAAAAGAATTACCAGAGGAAATGGAATTTTTTAACAAGTTTATTGATCAGAACTTAAAAGAACGTTTAACTAATATTTTGGCAGCGGATTTTGAAAGACTTACTTACACGGAAGCGGTTGATCTTTTAATTAAGAGTGGCGAGAAATTTAACTATCCTGTTTCTTGGGGAATTGATTTGCAAACTGAACATGAACGATATATTACTGAGCAGATTTTTAAAAAACCGGTTTTTGTCACTGACTATCCTAAAGATATTAAAGCTTTTTATATGCGTCAAAATGATGATGGTAAAACTGTGGCAGCGATGGACTTACTTGTTCCGGGCATCGGTGAAATTATTGGTGGCAGTCAGAGAGAAGAACGTTTTGAAAAATTAGAGTCAAGAATAAAAGAATTAGGCATGAAACCGGAAGATTATAATTGGTATTTAGATACAAGAAAATTTGGTGCTGTTAAGCACGCTGGTTTTGGTTTAGGATTTGAAAGAGCAATCATGTATTTTTCCGGCATGGCTAATATTCGCGATGTGATTCCGTTTCCTCGTACTCCGAAAAACGCGGAATTTTAATTGATAAAGATAGAATTTATATAAGTTGTACTTTTTAAAAGGAGGTCGTCATGGCTAAAAAAAGAATTACTTGGTTTATTGAACCGTTAAGCGCTCATACTAATGAGGTTATTTTTAAGAATTTTTTTCCTATTGATGAGGTTAGCGACATAATGCGCTTGAGTGATAATGAAGGCGTTTTTCGCATGGTTTATCAGGTGAGCAAATATGCTATCATCACTAATCTTAATCGGGATAGACGTAAATTTAATTTACAGTATAATGTTTACTATCGCGAAAGTAAGTATGGCAAATTAAAACTCTGGAAGTTTAATAAATGATGGTTTGCATTATTTATTATTTGGAGATTGTTAAGAGATCGATACTTCGGTCTCTTTTTTTATTGGCTAATTTGCTATAATTAATAAAGTTAGAATTGTTTAAGTATATTTTTAATTTTTTTACTAAAATAAAATGTTAAAACATTTATCAACTTTACAAAAAAAGCGTTTAGCGTTTTTAGCGGTTTATATTATTTTTGCTTGTCTTTTAGTCTATTTTTGGCGACCTGTTTATCTAGTTTCGATTTTAGTAGTTTTAGTACCGCCTACTTTATTAAATTTTTTCTGGCTTAAACATTCGCGTTATAAAATTTTTTTATTTTCTCTTCTTACTACTTTATTGTTTGCTCCACCCGTGGAGATAATGGCTCGTCTGGCTAATGCTTGGGATGTGCAATCAGTTTTGCCGCGTTTACTGGGTGTTGCTCCTTTAGAAAATCTGATTTTTGCTTTTCTAAATTTTTTCTGGGTTTTATCTTTTTATGAATATTTTGTTGATAAAGATAAACCGGGAAAAATATCCGAGCGCTTTCGTTTTATTTTATTACTTTACTCCTTGTTGTTTCTAGTTGTTTTTTCTTTATTTTTTGTTGCGCCCGGTTTAGTAGCGGTTAATTATTATTTATTAGCGGTTATTATTTTAATTGTTCCCGGAGGCTTTATTTTTTACTCAACACCAAAACTATTTAAAAAAATATGGCTTACAACCATATTCTTTGCCTTAGTATTTTTTATTTATGAAGTAGTTTCTTTATTGATTGGCAGTTGGTGGTGGCCGGGCAATTATTTATTTACGGTTACGATTAGCGGTCATATTTTTCCCTTAGACGATGTGTTTATTTGGTATTTTTTATCAACCCCGGTTTTGATTGGCGGTTACGAATTTTTTGTTGATGACAAAAAATAATTGTTGGCGAAAAATAATTGAGTTAAAAATTATTAATGACAGTCAATTAACAACAATCAATTATTAATTATTGATTAACAACAATCAATTATTAATTAAAAAATTATTTTGTTAGTCTATTCAATTTTTATGATTTTATACTCAAGCTCTTTATTTTTGAGCTTGATTTTTATTTTATCACCTACCTTCTTTCCCATAAGCGCGCTTCCGAGTGGGGAAGTATGAGAAATAATGCCCACGGTCGGATTAGTTTCAACTGAACCTAAAATTTTAAATTGTTTAAAACCGCTCGCTGATTTCAAAGTTACTTTTGCTCCTAGATTAATTCGTTCTTTATTACCGTCAGTCGTAATTATCTCAGCTCGGTTTAATAAGTTTTCCAAATTTAAAATTCTTTGGTTTAAACCACGTAAACGACCCTTGGCTAGTTGATAGGCGGCATTTTCAGAAAAATCACCCATCAAAGCTAAACGTTTAACTTCCTCTGCCTCTTGAGGGTGTTTAACTTTTTTCATAAAATCCAACTTGTTTTTTAATTCTTGGTATTTTTGTTTAGTCATGGCCGGATCTTGTTTAATGAATTGTTTTGCTTCGCCACGACGTTTGGGAACACGCATAAAATTATTTAATAGTTATAGATTTATCATAAGAAATAGTAAATTTTTTAGCAAATAAATTGGTCTACAAACCCACTTGAAAACCTGAATTTAGAACCTAAAACGCATCTTGAAATTTAGGCAATTTTCTGCTACCATTAAAGAACATTTCGTTTAAATTTAATGACGGATAAGTTTTATTTTATGAAAATACCTCGCAAAAAGCTAATTTTAGCAGTTATTTTAGTAGTTGGATTAATTATTATAGTTTTTTTGGCACGCGGCCAAAAACCGAAAGATGTTTATTCCACTGCAACTGTTATTTCTGGACCACTGGTTCAAACCGTTAATGAAACCGGTACAATTAAAGCAGCCCAAGAAGTGGCTTTAAATTTTTTAAGTACTGGTCGTATTGATCAAGTTTTGGTTAAAGTCGGCGATGAAGTTGAAGTTGATACGCCTTTAATTTCCTTAGAAACCGAATCTTTAGAGCTACGAAAAATTGAAGCCGAAGCGGGATTAAAAATTGCCCAAGCTAATTTATCAAAATTGTATGCCGGTGCCAGTGGCGAGACAGTGGCGGTTAGTCGTTCAGAACTTGAACAAGCTCAAGCCAATGAAAGTGCGGCACGAATTGATTTAGAAAAAACCAGAAAAAGCGTAGCAGAAAACTATTCGCAAGCGGAAAAAACTTTGCGCGATCTTGAATCACACGATCCTAGTAATATCACTCCGCAAGAACAAGCGGTTAGTTTAGCTCAAACCACTCTAGACAATGCGAAGCTATCAGGAATAAGAAGTATTGATAGTGCCGGTGAATCAGCTCTTTTAACTTTTAGTGATAAAATTTTAAGTGGGAAAATTGCCCTGGATAATTTGAATACTATTTTGACCGATAATGAAGCGAAAAATCTTTTAGGCGTTTTACAAAGTAGTAGCTTAGTTAATACTAAAAATAATCGTCTTCAGGCTTTAAATATGATTGCTGAGACAGAAGCAGCGGTTCAGTTGGCAAGAAGCAGTAAAACTGCAGCTGATATTAATGCGGCCGGAAATAAAGTGAGAGCTTTTTTAACCCAAACCAGTCTTACTTTAAATTATGCTTATTCAATGTTAGAGACCACAATTACTTCTGCTTCTTTTCCGCAATCCAGTTTAGATGCTTATAAAACTTTAGTGAGTACGCAAAGCGCGCAAGTTTCCGCCGCTAATAATGCGGTGGAAGCTGCTTTACAAGCTTACAATAATTCGCAAACAGCTTATAGTACTTCAGTAGCGTCTGCTGAAGAAAATTTACGTCAAGCGCAAGTTAATTTGGAGAGCGCCATTTTAACCGCTCGCAATAATTTAATTTCTTTTCGTTTAAGTGGTGAGCAACAAATTTCGGCTGCTCAAGCACGTTTAGATAGTGCCATCCAATCAGTGACGACTGCGCGCGCGCGTTTAAATAATGTTATAGCTCCAGCTCGTGCTCAAGATATTGCTTTAGCCGAAGCGCAAATTAGTCAAGCGCAAGCCAATTTAGATAACATTGAAAAACAAATTGCCGATAGTGTTTTAAAAGCGCCACTTAAGGGAATAGTAACAGAAATTAATTATGATATTGGTGAACAATTCGGTGTTACTGGTCAACCGGCGGTAAAAATGTTAGCTAATAATAATTTTGAAATTGAAGTAGATATTTCTGAATCAGATATTAATAAAATTAAAATTGGCGATGAAGCAACGGTTACGGTTGATGCTTTTTCTGATGATTTAGTTTTCTCCGGAAAAGTGGTCTTTATTGAACCGGCTCAAACTTTGGCTCAAGATGTTGTTTATTATCGAGTTAAAATTGAATTTACCAAATTAAATAAGATTAATACTGATTTAGAAAATCGTGGCCTAGCTTTTAAATCAGGCATGACCACTAATCTTGTTATTACCACTAATAAAAGGGAAGCAGTTTTGCAAGTTCCGGCGCGCGCCATCATTGAAAAAGAGGGGCAAAAAATTGTTCGTGTTTTGGAGAATCAAAAAATTAGAGAAGCAGTTGTCTCCACCGGTCTCAGAGGTGATGAGGGTTTAATTGAAATTTTAAGTGGTTTACACGAAGGTGAAGAAATAATCACTTTTATTAAAAACGGTGATTAAGATAATTAATTATTGATTAAGGCAATTAATTATTATTGTTTATGCAAGACATATTAATTGAAGTAAAAAATTTAGGTAAATTTTATGAAACAGGCGAACTTAAAACTGTTGTTTTAAAAAATATAAACTTCACAATTAAGCAGGGAGAATTTATTTCCATCATGGGCCCTTCTGGTTCAGGTAAATCAACTCTCATGCATATTTTAGGTATGCTTGACCGGCCCTCTTCCGGTCATTTTTATTTTAAAGGCGAAGATGTCTCTTCTTTTAATGATGAACAATTAGCTCATTTGCGCAATGCGGAAATCGGTTTTGTTTTTCAAGCTTTTAATTTATTAGCTCGCACTTCAGTTTTGGATAATGTAAAGTTACCTTTAATTTATTCAAGTAAAAAACAGGATATGGAAAAACGAGCCAAAGCTGTTTTAGAAAGTGTTGGTCTTGGTCATCGTCTTAATTATTTTACCAATCAAATTTCCGGTGGAGAAAAACAACGAGTTGCCATTGCTCGGGCGCTAGTTAATAATCCTTCGGTAATTTTTGCTGATGAACCAACCGGTAATCTTGATTCAAAATCTGGCAGCCAAGTAATGGGAATTTTACAAGAACTGCACAAACAAGGTAATTCCATTATTTTAGTAACGCATGAAAAATTTACCGCTGAACACGCCGAACGTATAATTCGCATTCTTGATGGCGAGATAGTGGCTGATGAAAAGGTTGTCAATCGTCGTTTTGCTAGTAGCGGCGAACTGCTTAAATAAATAGAATTGCTTTAAATAGATTTAGACACTTCGCTTGCAGCGATAAATCATTTAAATAGCTCAACTTATTTAAATTTTTATATTTTAATGCTTGATAATTTTCGCCAAACCGCCAAGATAGTTATTCGCTCCCTCTTAGGAAATAAGACGCGGAGCTTTTTAACGATGTTGGGAATTATTATCGGCGTAAGCGCAGTGGTCTTGATTGTCTCCCTAGGAGCAGGCGCGCAATATTTGATTTTAAGTCAGGTTGATAGTTTTGGCAGTGATTTGATTGCTATTACACCCGGTCAATCTGATGAAAAAGGACCACCTGCTTTTGTGTTTGGTATTAAAGTCACCTCTTTAAAAGAAGCCGATACTTTAGCTATTAAAAAAAAGCATAATGCTCCACATGTTATCGCGGCTGTTTCTTTTTATGACACTAATGTCAGTGCTTATAATCGCGATTTAAGTTATGACGCAAAATTAGAGGGAATTAGCGGTGATTACTTGGAAGTGGAAAAAGCGGAAATAGAATCAGGACGTTTTTTCTCTAATGAAGAAATAAATTCCAGCAGTGGTTTGGTAGTGCTTGGTAGTAATGTGGCTGAGGAACTTTTTCCCGGCTATAATCCGGTTGGACAAAATATCAGAATTAAAAATCGCAACTTGTTAGTGATTGGTGTTTTTAAATTTCGTGGTCAAGCCGGTTTTTCCAGTCCGGATGATTCAATTTTTGCTCCGCTTAAATTTGTCCAAAAAGAAATTGCGGGCGTTAATTATTTAAATACTATTAAAGTTAAGGTTGATAATGAAAATAATATTAATGAAACTATGGAAATGATTAAAATGACTTTGCGCGAGCAACATGGAATAGATAATCCCGAGGATGATGATTTTACAATACAAAGTTTTCGCGATGCCTTGGATGCTATCAATGCGATTACCAATGCTCTAAAATACTTTTTAGCTGCCATGGCCGCGCTTTCACTTTTGGTGGGCGGAATCGGAATCATGAATATTATGTTGGTCAGTGTTAAAGAAAGAACTAAGGAAATCGGTTTACGAAAAGCATTGGGCGCGACTGGTCGTCAAGTTAGATTTCAATTTTTACTTGAAGCAGTATTTTTAACTTTAATTGGTGGTATCATCGGTTTAATTGGCGGTGCTTTTATTTCCTTTTTTGTTTCTCTGGTAATTAAATATTTAGGTTATGAATGGGATTTTGTGATTTCATTTTTTTCCATTATTTTAGCTTTGGGTATTTCTACTTTGATAGGAATAATTTTTGGTTATTATCCAGCCAAGCAAGCAGCCAAGCTTGATCCGATTGAAGCTTTACGTTATGAATAATTATTTTAAAAAAATTAAAATCGCTTTAAGTTTAGCTTGGAATTCTCTGCGTCGAAACTTACTCAGAACAAGTTTGACGATTTTAGGTGTGGTGATTGGCGTTACCTCAATTGTGATTGTTTTTTCCGCCGGCGCAGGAGTGCGACAATTAGTTTTATGGGAAGTTGAATCTTATGGCAGTGATCTTATCCAAACCGAAGTTAAGGTGCCTACTTCAGACAATGTTGCGACCGAAATTACGACTTTAAAAATATCAGACATGGAAGCGGTTAATCGTTTAAATAATATTAAACGTAGTTATGCTGCCTCTTTAGGACAACAACGAGTGACTTATGAGAATCAAAGCAGGCGAGTTTTTATTTATGGTGTTGGTTCTGATTACCAGTATGTTGTTCGCAGAGCCACCATGGAAGAAGGCAATTTTTATACTGAAGGCGATGATAAAACTCAAGCTCAAGTAGTGGTTTTGGGAAATAAACTTAAAGCTGATTTATTCGGCGACCAGCCAGCTCTGGGTAAGTTTGTAAAAATTGGTACAAAAAAGTTTAAAGTCGTTGGTGTTTTAACAGAACAAGGGTCATACGGATTTATGAATTTTAATGATTTTATTTACATGCCGGTTACAACTTTGATTAAGAAGATTCAGGGAATTGATTATATAATGTATTTTACCAGTCAGTTAAACGATGTAAGTCGAGCCGATGAGACGGCGGAAGAGATAAGACAAGTACTGCGCGAGCGACATGATATTAACGATCCCCTTCAAGATGATTTTCGTGTTTCTACTATGGACGAGATAATTGAAATATTTAATACCGTTACTAACGCCATTACTTTTTTATTGTTTGCCATTGTTTTAATTTCCTTGCTTGTAGGCGGTGTGGGGATTATGAATATTATGTATGTCACGGTAACGGAAAGAACACCGGAGATTGGTCTGAGAAAAGCGCTGGGCGCGACCAAAATTGATATTATTTTGCAGTTTTTAATTGAATCAGTTATGATAACTTTCTGGGGTTGGATTTTGGGAGTCGTATTTGGTTTAATCGGTTCCTATGGCTTAGCTTTGGTAGCTAATCGTATTGGTATTCATTGGCGTTTCTTTTTTCCCACTCAAGGAGTTTTGGTTTCGCTATTATTTTCAATTGGTTGTGGCCTATTATTCGGTCTTCGACCAGCCAAGCAAGCAGCCAAGCTTGATCCGATTACTGCCTTGCGGGTTGAGCAGTAATTGGATAATATTTTTATATGATAAACGACATGCCTTTAGCGGCCTATTTTCGGCCCAAAGATTTAACTGAGTTCTGCGGTCAAGAAAAAATTATTAATGAGAATAGTTGGCTTTATCAAGCCATTAAAGCCGATCGAGTACCGTCATTAATTTTTTGGGGACCGCCCGGCAGTGGCAAAACCACTTTGGCTTTTATAATTGCCAAAGAAACTAAGGCCGAGTTTGTTGAGTTAAGCGCGACTTCCAGTGGTGTAAAAGATTTAAAAATAATTGTTGAGCGAGCTAAGGAAAATAAACGTTTGGGACAAAAAACGATTTTATTTATTGATGAAATTCATCGTTGGAATAAAAGTCAACAAGATGCGTTGTTGCCGCAAGTGGAAAACGGCGTGATTACTTTAATCGGCGCAACAACGGAAAATCCTAGTTTCGCGGTTAATGGAGCTTTGTTGTCACGCTTGAAAGTGGTGGTTTTAGAAGCTTTGTCCGAATCAGATTTGGAAAAGATAATTAAATTAGCGACTAAAAAATTAAATCTTAAATTAAAGAAAGAGATTATTAGTTTAATTGCCCGCTTGGCTAATGGTGATGCGCGGCGCGGACTTAGTATTTTAGAAAGCGCGATTGAACATCAAGGAGAAATTACTTTAGAGTTAATAAAAGATATTATTAATAAACCCGGACTTTTGTATGATAAATCCGGGGAAGAGCATTATAATTTAATTTCCGCTTTTCATAAATCAATGCGCGGTGGAAACGCTGATGCTGCTATTTATTATTTAGCGCGCATGCTTGAAGCCGGTGAAGACCCTTTGTATATTGCGCGCCGAATGATTAGATTTGCTTCGGAAGATATTGGCCTAGCTAATAATAGTGCCTTGATGCTGACTATTTCTGTTTATGAGGCCTGTCAAAAAACCGGTTTACCTGAGTGTGCGGTCAATTTGGCCCATGGTGCTATTTATTTAGCCAAGTCGCCTAAAAGTATTGCCGCCTATCAGGCCTATAATAATGTTTGCCAAGAAGTAGAAACCAGTGGTAATTTACCAGTCCCGCTTCATTTAAGAAATGCCCCGACTAAATTAATGAAAGATTTGGGCTACGCCAAGGATTATAAATACACCCCTCTAGAAGATGATTCAGACCAAAGCTATTTGCCTGATAAAATTAAAAATAAAAAATTTTTCTTCAAGTAATTTTTTGCTTTTTTATTGTAACCGTAACCTAAGATATCGTCCAAACTATTATTTTAAACCACCGTTTTAGGTGGTTTTTTTGAGCGCTAATTTATAACCGCGACCAGGGAAGGTATGAATTAAGTCCGGAAGCGAACCAAAATTAATTTTTCGGCGCAAACTAGCGATATGGGTTTCAATGGAATTTGAGAGAGGATCAGAATTATAATCCCAAACATTTTCTAAAATTTCTCCGCGCGAAATAATCTCGCCTTTTCTTTTGAAAAAATATTGCAATAAACAAAATTCTCGTTTAGTTAAATATATTTCTTTACCCTGGCGTTTAAAAATACCGCTTTGCGTATTTAGGACTAAATCACCTAGACGTAAATTGGGAGTTTTGATTTTGGCTGGTCTTCTTAAAAGCGCTTTAATGCGAATCAGCAATTCCTCAATTAAAAAAGGTTTAGTTAAATAATCATCGGCTCCGAGGTTAAAAGCGATTTCTTTATCTTCCATTTCTGATTTAATTGTTAACATAATAATGGGAGTATAGATTTTTTCCTCCCGAATTTCTTTTAAGACTTCAGTACCGCTTAGTTTTGGCAAGCAATTGTCTAAAATAATCAGACAGTAGGCACCAGTGCGAGCCATAAATGACCCACGTTCGCCATCAGCGGCCGATTCCACTAAAAATGATTCAGCCGCTAGGCCTTTTTTAATTAATTCGACAATGCTTGCATCATCGTCAATAATTAAAATTTTCATAGATTATTAGTTTATTTTATTATACTTTAAGTTTATAAAAATGTTCCTGAACGAAAATTAACCGATAAATTATTAATAAATAAATTAAAAACAAGGCTTTGAAATTAAAAAATAGGACTTTTATTTAATTTTAGTTGCAGAAAAAGCCATAAAAAGGTAAAATATAGGAAGTTAGATTGCCAATAAGAGAATTAAGTTTTTTTATGAAAAATCCTATTTCGAAGCAAGAACCAAAGGGAACCACTGATTGGTTGCCAGAAGAATTTTGTATAAGAAAATATATCTTTGATACTTGGCGTCGGGTTTGTCGGCGCTATGGTTTTGAAGAGTATTTAACGCCCTTGCTTGAGAATTCTGATATTTATCGTGCTAAATCAGGAGAAGATATTGGTGGCAAAGAATTGATTTGTTTTCAGGACTTAGGCGGTCGAGACTTGTCAATCAGGCCGGAAATGACACCTTCCGTGACCAGAATGGTGACCAAGATTTATACCTCTAGTCCTAAACCAATCAAACTTTTTTCGATTGCCAATTTTATGCGTAACGAGAAACCGCAACGAGGACGTAATCGGGAATTTTGGCAACTTAATTGTGATATTTTTGGGAGCGATAATATAACAGCTGATATTGAGCTTATGCAGTTAGCTCTTGATTTAATGTTGGAATTTGATGCCCCGACTGATTCATTTGTTTTAGCCATAAATAATCGTCGTTTGATTGATGGAATTTTGGAGTTAAGCGGTGCGACCCGTTTGAGTGCGGAAAATAAAAAATTAGTGGTTAGAACTTTAGATAAGTGGCAAAAACTATCAACCCCAGCCCTAAAAGAGCGTTTAAAAGCGGCTGGCTTAAAAAAAGAAGCGATTTTAATCCTAGAATCTTTTATGAAAAGTCGCAGTCTTGAAGAACTGGCTGTTCAGCTTCCAGATTTGAAAAATAACCCCGGTTTTACTGAAATCGTCACTGCTATTAAAAATTTATCTATTTTAGGGTATAATGATTATATTGAGTTTAACCCCACCGTTATCAGAGGTTTTGATTATTATGATGGTTTAGTGTTTGAGGTTTTTGATCGCCACCCAGATAATAATCGCGCCATATTTGGTGGTGGTCGCTACAATAGTTTAGCGGAAATATTTGGTGAGAAAAATTTTCCGGCGGTTGGTTTTGCGCCGGGAGATGAAACCACTAAATTATTTTTAATTAGTTGGAATTTACTTGATAAAATAAAAGAGGATTATGCGCCTGAATATTATTTACCTCTTTTAAATAAAAAGTTGAGTCAGGAGACGGCTTTATTGGCTAAAAAATTAAGGAGTAGAGGATTTAATTTGTTAGCCGGACTTGAAGAGCAGAAAATTACTCGCGCTATAGAGCTAGCCGATAAAAAAAAGATTAAAAATATTATTATTTTTAATCAAGATGAGGCTGATAAAAAAATTATTAAAATCAAGAATTTAAACACCGGTCAGGAAAAAGAAGAAAAATTTTAAAATTACAAATATAATTAATAATTTCAAAAATTATGGAAAAAATAAAAAAAGAATTCATTTCTGAATTCGTTTCCGAAGAGAAGAAAGAATACAAATGGGGTCTAGGAAAAATAATCGCTTCATCTTTGTCCGGTTTTATCGCTGGTTTAATTATCGCCAGTCTGTTTTTCTACACTTTATTTGATTTAACTTGGAAAGCTAAAACAGGTTTAGGTCTTGATTAAATTTAAGCTTATTTTTAATATAAATAAAATTTAGATTTTGCGCTTTCCCGGCTAAGGTTTTGAATTTTTAAGAGGAGCGAAAGATAGACGATGAATAGGGCAGGGACCAAATTGAGCAATATTTTTTAAATGTTCGCTTGTTCCATAGCCCTTATGTTTGGCAAAGTTACAGTTCGGATAGTCATTATCTAAATTATTCATAATCCAATCACGACTCACTTTAGCAATTATAGAGGCGGCAGCAATCACCCAAACAGAGCTGTCGCCTTTTGTGATAGCGCTTTGTGCGGTTGAAATTTTAGGGATTCTAAATTTGCCATCCGTTAAAATATAATCAGGCTGCAGCTTGATTTTTTTTAGAGCCCGACGCATCGCCAAAAAACTAGCTTGCAAGATATTAATTTTATCAATTATTTCATTATCAACCACTCCGATTTCCACAGCCAAAGCTTTTTCTTTGATGGCTTTAAAGATTTTTTCTCTTTTTTTGGCGCTTAATTTTTTTGAATCAGCCACTAATTCTAAATCACCCGGTTCAATTTTAAAATCCGGACCGATTATTACACAGGCTGCTACAACCGGTCCAGCCAGCGGGCCACGACCAGCTTCGTCTATTCCAGCGACCTGTTTATAGCCCAAAGAAAATAATTTTTGCTCAGTTTTAAGGTCAAGCATAATATCACAATTATTAAATATGATTATTTAAATTATACCATTATTTTAGGTAAATCGTTATTGATTTTAATAGAGTTACCTTTGGTCCAATAAGTCCGCTCTCTAGCTTAATAAGGTCACTCTTGACTTTTATAAAAAAATGTGATTAGATTTCCAAAGTACTTTAAAATAATTTTTAAAAAATGGAGGTATAAAAATGGAAAACTACGAAAATCATGTATTCACTAGTGGCCGATACAAGGGCCGAAATTTAAAAGAAGTCCTACTTCTTGATCCAGTATTTTTAGCGCATTATTATAATCGCGCTTTACTTGATCGTAATCAGCGTAAACACAATGGCTTTATTTTGGCGATGGAAGATTTGATGGATGAACTCAAGAGTATTGATACTAGTCAAACCTGTCCAATTTGTAAGGAAAAAAAAGTGAAAATGTTTCTAGTCCCGGAATCTAATGGTTTAGAAAAAAAATTAGTTTGTTGCTCAAGCAAGAACTGCCAAACCATTCTTTTAGAATCAACCCCCGGCAAATTAGCTGACATTTCTCGTTTTTTTATGCTCCTGGGTTGCCTACGTGGCCGTGAAAAAAAAGTTTTAACGCAGATTTTTAAAACTGCTTACCCTGCAGGCCATCTTAGAGAGGTACTGTGTTAATGAAAAGAGGTACTATGTTAACAAATCACGCCACTATTTGTAATTAAAAAAAACACAAAAAAGAGCATTAAGCCTGTCAAAAAAAGACAGGCTTTTATTTTTTATCGTAAATTATGGTAAAATATAAGTGGTAAAATATAAGTATCAAGCTTAATCATTAATTTTAGCGTAAAGCTTAATCGCCAATTTTTCGGGTAAAAAGCTAAAAAAAGCAAAAATACCAGAAAAAGTCGGCTTAGTAAAAATATGAAAAAAGAACAATTTTTATTATTAGTTGTTGCTTTAATTTTGGTTGTGGCAATTTTTCTCCGTTTTGACCAACTATTTAAAAATATTAGGAAATCTAATGAACCAACACCGGTTGTTACCGAAACTGTTAATCAAGAAAATTTAGACAATGAAGTAATTGAAGCAGAGAATTTAAATCAAGAAGATCTGATTACACCACCAGTTTTTCCCGAAAATGATTTAATCGCTAATATTATCTCCGAGCCGGAAGTAGTTTTATTTAAACCAATCGCTGATGAGACAGTAACTTCGCCCTTGATTATTGAAGGGGAAGCGCGTGGTTTTTGGTTTTTTGAAGCTAGTTTGCCAATTAAACTTTATACCGCTGATGATGAATTATTAGTTTCACATTATGGCGAAGCACAAGGTGATTGGATGACGGAAGATTTTGTGCCCTTTAAATCAACTTTAGTTTTTCAAACTGAGGCTGAACGCGGTTATCTAGAAATTACTAAAGATAACCCCTCTGGACTTCCTGAACATGACGCGTCCTATACATTCTCAGTTAGATTTAAATAAAATTTATGTCTATTGAATACATCCCCTTTCCAGGAAATAAAATTGATTTAAGCGCTTTTGATAATCGAAAAAAAGAAAAAAAGAAACCTTTAGAATCTTATTTGGGTGCTTTAAAAAATGGTTTAGCTGAACAAGCGCAAGAAATAAATCATGAATTTCCCGATTTTTTAAATACTGATGGGCAAATTAAAATGGTCGGTCGTGAAGCCAGTAGTGATGCTACCTTGGTTGAATCACAAGAAGAAGCCTTTGCTTTAGGAATTAGAAAAACAAAGGAAGAATGGCAAAAGGAAAAAGAAAATCAGCCTTCCAATTTAATGGAAATGGCACTAACAATTTTATTGCATAAATATTTAAAGAAAGATTTTATTGTCGCCCGCGCGTCTGCTTATGATGATTATAATAATGGAGTGGATCAAGTGGTGATTGATAAAAAAAGTGGCGCCATTATTTGTGGTTTTGACGAAGTAGTAACTCATTTTAAAGATGGACGAGCGCCTAAAAAAGAAGAGAAGTTAAAAAGAAAAATGTTAGCTGGCGGAGCGAGAATAAAATATGGAGCAGTGTTTAATAAACAAGGTGAATTAGAGCGAGCTTCCCGTAGTTATTTACCTGCCTTTTATTTAGCTTTAACTAAAGATGATCTAAATGAACTTTTGCCGGCTTTAACTAACAATCAACCAAGTAGTCAGGAAGAGGAAGTGCTTAATAAGATTTTTTCTAATTTAAGTTCTTCACTGCAAGAACAATTGGCTGAATTAAGTAAAGAAACTAATTTAGATCAACGTTTAGAAAAAAATTTGGGAAATTTTCAAGCTTCACTAGAAAGAATAAAATCAGCCGCTGTTCAGTAAATTATTATAATTATGAAAAAAATATTTTTTTACAATACCTTGAGTCGTAAAATAGAAGAATTTAAACCAGTCAAAAAGGGACGGGTGGGAATTTATACTTGCGGACCGACTGTTTATAACTATGCGCATCTAGGTAATTTGCGTTCCTATTTATTTAGTGATTTACTCAAAAGAACTTTGCTTTATAACGGCTATAAAGTAAAACACGTCATGAATATTACCGATGTCGGTCATTTAACCGGTGATATGGACATGGGCGAAGATAAAATGGAACTGGGTGCTAAACGAGAAGGGAAAAGCGCCTATGAAATTGCCGAATTTTATACCAAAGCTTTTCAAAAAAATTTAGTTGATTTAAATATTATATTTCCTAACATTTGGGCCAAGGCGACAGAAAATATTAAAGAACAAATCGCTTTGATTAAAATTTTAGAGAAAAAGGGCTTTACTTATTTAACTCAAGACGGAGTCTATTTTGATACAGCTTTAGTTAAAGACTATAATAAATTAAGTCATTTGCCGCTCAATCAATTAAAAGAAGGGGCGCGTGTGGAAAAAAATCCAGAGAAAAAAAATCCCACTGATTTTGCTCTTTGGAAGTTTTCACCGGTTGGTGCCAAAAGACAAATGGAATGGGAATCACCTTGGGGAATCGGTTTTCCCGGCTGGCACATAGAATGTTCAGCCATGAGTTTTAAATATTTAAAAAATAATTTAGATATTCATTGCGGTGGTATTGATCATATTAATGTTCATCATACTAATGAAATCGCTCAATCAGAAGCGGCCACAGGCAAGAAGTTTTTTAATTTTTGGATGCATAATGCTTTTTTAAATATTCAAGGCGGAAAGAAGATGGCAAAAAGCGGTGATAATTTTTTAACCTTGGAAAAAGCAGTTATTGAGGTTGGTCTTGATCCCTTAGCTTTTCGTCTTGCCGCCAGTCAAGTTCATTACCGCAAGCCGATGGAATATAGTCCCGAGAGTTTAAAGCAAGCTAATCAAGCGTTAAGTAATTTGCGAAATCAAGTTGCGTCTTTAGGTAAAAAGCGAGGCAAAGTTTCTAAAATCTATCAAACCCAGTTTTTAGAAGCGATTAATCATGATTTGAATTTACCACAAGCGCTGGCTGTTATTGCTCAGGTTTTTAAATCTTCTTTAAAAGATGAAGATAAGAAAGCAACCATTTTAGATTTTGATCAAGTATTGGGATTTGATTTAGCTAAAAAGACAGCGGACAATGAGTTAACAGATAATCAACCGGAAACAATTAAATTGAAAGTTAAACTTTATCAAGATCAAGAGTTAGCGGAGACAACGATTGCTGAAGTGTTAGAAGCACGTTTAGAAGCGAGAAAAAGAAAGGATTGGCCGGAAGCTGATCGATTACGTTTAGAATTAGCTAAAGCTGGTTGGGCAATTGAAGATACAGCACAAGGGCAAAAGATAAAGAAAATAGTTTAGCTTCAGTTTTAAATGGAGGTATTTATTAATTAAAGTGCTAATTGGTTTTTAAAAGGCGCTTATCAGCTAAATCGTTAGTCAACTCTAAATTAATGAAGAATAATAATTTTTGGGAAAAATTAAAAAATAAACAGCGACCAATTTTGGCGCTCGCTCCCATGGCCGGGTTTACTGACTCGGCTTTTCGTCAAATTTGTCATAAATTTGGAGCAGATGTTTTGTATAGTGAAATGGTTTCTGCGACCGCCTTAAATTATTTTAGTCAAACTTTTAATAGTCAAACTCGAAAACGAGACAGCGGTGGGGAAGCTACTTGGGAGTTGACTGGTTTTAATCACCGTTTAGAAAAAAATTACGTTGTCCAGTTGTTTGGCGCTAATCCCGAACATTTTGCTACGGCTACAACTTTAATTGAAAAAAAATTGAAACCAGCTGGGATTGATATTAATTGTGGTTGTCCAGCCGGAAAAGTTTTAAAGCAGGGAGCGGGAGCGGATTTAATGAAAGATTTAAACAAGTCACGCCAAATTATTGCAGCAGTTTTAAAAAACACGACTTTGCCCGTGTCTATAAAAATTAGAGCCAAGGTTGGCAAAGTCAGTGCAATAGATTTTTTAAAAAATATTTCTGATTTGCCTGTCGCGGCGGTAATGATTCATGGTCGCAGTTTAAGTCAGGGTTTTAGTGGTGATCCTGATTTTGCCATTGTTAAAAAAGCGCGACCATATTTTAAAGGCGTTATTTTAATAAATGGCGGGATTAATACTTTAGAAGATGCTCAGCGCGCTTTAAAAGAAAGTGGCGCCGACGGTCTGGGTTTAGCGCGTGGTATTTTAGGTCGGCCTTGGCTTTTCCAAGAAATAAAAGAAAATAAAATAATTAATAAAAATAATAAACAAGTTTTTCATTTTATTTTGCAACATGCCCGATTAGTCGAAAAAATTAAAGGACCGGGCGCCTTAATAGAACTAAGAAAACATTTGGTTTGGTATGTTAGTGGTTTTTCGGGCGCCAGTCGTCTTAGAGCACAATTAGTAACAGTAAAATCTTTGGCGGATTTAGAAAATATTTTAACTAAGGAAATAAAAAAATAAAATAATAATTTGAATAATAATTTTGTTTAATAAATAATTTATGACCCTTTATATTAACACTGTAACGAATAAAGAAGTAATTCTTTCTTTGGCCAGTGGTGAAAAAACGATTGCTTTTAAAAAAATTCCAGCTGAACGACAACAAGCTGAGAAATTACTACCAGCGATTGATAAACTAATTACTAAAAGCGGTAAAAAATTAAAAGCACTCAAAAAAATTGTAGTAGCTGATCAAGGTGGCAGTTTCACTTCTTTAAGGATTGGTGTTCTAACGGCTAACGCTCTAGCCTATGCTTTAGGTATTCCGGTTATCGGCGAAAGTGGTGCTAAATCACAGAAAAGAGTCGCTGGTTTAACACTAGTTGCGCCAATTTATAGTGCTGAACCTAATATTGGTAAAGCTAAAAAAAGCAAAATTTAATTATTTTTTTAAATTTCCCCTTTTTCTTGAGCCTGTGTATTACTTGTTGAAAACTTAGCTCACTTTTTGTCAATAATTAAAATATTTTTACAAGCCACTTGTTGATAAGTGGTTTTTTTGTTATTTTTTTTGCTTATTTTCAATAAAATAAAAGTGTTGACCGTTGGGGCTTCGTGGTGTATAATTAAACTTGTAAGGTGAATTGTGGGGAATAGTGGAGAATTAGCGTTACCTGCAGAATTTATTACACCTGACAAATTTTGCGAAATCTATCGTTATTATGTTCATCGGCGAATACAATCACAATTTAGATGACAAAGGACGCTTAGCTATACCAGCTAAGTTTCGCGCTATTTTAAAAAAGGGAGCAGTTGTCACGAAGGGTTTGGATAACTGTCTTTTTTTGTATTCAAAAGAACAGTTTGAAGAAATTGCTAAAAAGATTGCTTCTTTACCACTTAGTCAATCAAGGGCCAGAGCATTTGCGCGTCATATGATAGCCGGGGCCATGGATTTGGAATTTGATAATCAAGGTCGCATTACTTTGCCTGAATATTTAAGAAAGTTTTCTGGTTTAAATAAAAAAGTAATCGTGGTTGGTTTGTATAATCATTTAGAAATTTGGAATGAGAGCGCTTGGAATAAATATAAATTAAATTCAGAAAAAAATAGTAGTTCAATTGCCGAAGCCTTGGGAGATTTGGGAATCTAAAAACACTTTTAAAATTTAAGTCTATGGAATATGAGCATCAGCCAGTCATGCTGAAAGAAGTATTAGATTTTTTAGCTGTTAAAAAAGGTGGTCGGTATATAGATTGCACTTTGGGTGGAGCCGGGTATACCAGTGAGTTGGCAAAAAGAGTGGGTGAGAAAGGAGAAGTCATGAGTTTAGACTTGGATCAGAATGCTATCGACAATGCTCGAAGAAAATTAACTAGTGAGAATTTAAATAATGTTCAATTAGTACTTGGTAATTTTAAAAATTTAACCGCACTTTATCAGCAGAATTTTAATGACTCAAAAGGAGTTGACGGTATAGTACTTGATTTAGGATTGTCATCTTTTCAATTGGCTGATACGAAGCGAGGCTTTTCTTTTCAAAACGATTGTCCCCTAGATATGGCCTTTGGTCCGGAGATAGAAATTTCCACTAAGCAAATAGTTAATCATTACCCCTTGCTTGAACTAACCAGAATTTTTCGTGACTATGGTGAAGAAAAAAGAGCTTATTATTTAGCTAAAGCCATTGTTGAAGCGCGACGTAAAAAACCGATTGAGACTACTCAAGATTTAGTGGAAATAATTGTTGCTCATAGCCCCAAACGTTTTCATACCAAAATTAATCCAGCCACTAAAGTATTCCAAGCTTTAAGAATGGAAACAAATCAGGAGTTAGAGAATTTGCAAGCCGTTTTGCCAGCTGCTGTTGAACTATTAAAACCAAAGGGAAAATTAGTAGTTGTGTCATTTCATAGTGGAGAAGATAGAATTGTCAAACAATTTTTTAAAAATTCTCCTAATTTACAAATTTTAACAAAAAAACCTTTAGTTCCGGAGATGGAGGAAATTAAAAATAATCCCCGGGCGCGAAGTGCAAAATTACGAGCCGCTGCAAAAGAAGAAAAAAAAGAAAGTACTGAAGCGGATAATTAAAAATGATAAAAACACTGAAGCGAATAATTAGCAACGATAATTTTTAAATTAATATATCAAAATATCAAATCCAAAACGTATATGACCAGATTTGTTAATTGTTATAGCGAAAATTTAAAAGGCAACAGAACAAAACGTTGTTTAAATTTGCGCGTTTTTAATTTTTTTGTTTTTCTCTTAGTTTTTGCTTCTGGATTTGCCTATTTAATAGGAGTTAGTGATTTAACAGTTAAAAGCTTTGCTTTAAAAGATTTAAAACAAGAAAGAGCGACTTTAATGGAGAAGAAAATGGCTTATGAACAAGAAATTGATGCCTTGCAATCTTATTATGTTTTAAATGCTCGCGTTCAATCATTAAATATGGTAGCCATTAATGAAATTGAATACATTAAAGTACCAGATAGTGTGGTTGCTAAAAAATAATCAACTTTGATTCTAGCGAGCTTGTTCTTTATGCGGCGAGATTTTAAAATCAAACAAAATAATTTAGTAATTGGAAAAGTGAATAATAATCGCTTACGGATTGTGGTAGCGGTTATTTTTTTATTGTTTGGAGGGATAATTTTTAAACTTTATACTTTGCAGATTAGGCAATTTGATTTTTACACGGCCATGGCTGCCTCACAACATGAATTTTATAATGAATTAAAACCGGAAAGAGGAAAAATTTATTTGAGCGAAACAGTTAATAATGAAGAAAAATTATATCCGGTAGCGACTAATAAAGAATATGCTGAGATTTTTTTGGTTCCTAAAGATGTTGAATATCCTAATGTGATGGCGGAAAAATTATTTGATTTTTTTGATAAGCCCAAGCTTTTAGCCGAAATGGCCGAAAAACAAGCTACCGGAACCGAGCTTATCATTGCGACTTCAACTAAAGAAGAAATAATCAATAATTATTTAAAAAAAATAAACAAGCCAGATGATCCTTACGAGCCTTTGGTCAGTAAAATTACTAATGAAGAACTGATTAATTTATATGCTTTTTTAGCTGTTGAGGATTATTCTTCAACTTCTTCGCCCTCTTTATTTTCGCCGGCTGATTTAAAATTTAAATTAGGTCGTTTAGTATACAAAGAATTTGATGAAGAAAGTCAGGAAATGGTGGAAAAAAATTTAAAAATTAAAGGCCTGGGTTTTAATTTACAAAGTTATCGTTATTATCCGGAAAATGAAATTACCTCCCATATTGTTGGTTATACTACTAATGCTGATGGTAATCTTCAAGGACGTTATGGGCTGGAAGAATTTTTTAATACTGAGCTTTCCGGCAAGCAAGGCTCTTTAAAAGCGGAAAAGGGCAATCAAGCTAATTTAGTGATTCTTAATAATCGTGAATATATAAAAGCGGAAAATGGTTATGATTTTGTATTAACCATTGATCGCAATATTCAATTTTTTGTTTGCAGTAAATTAAAAGAAACAGTCAAACAGTTTGATGCTGAAGGTGGAACCGTGATTGTTATCAATCCTAAAACCGGAGAGATAATCGCCATGTGTTCCGTACCGGATTATGATCCTAATAATTACAATAAAGTAAAAGATATTTCCTATTACAATAATCCGGCGACTTTTTATCAATATGAACCTGGTTCAGTTTTTAAAATTATTACGATGGCGATTGCGATTGATCAGAATAAAGTTTCACCCAGCACCACTTATAATGACGAAGGACAGATTATGATTAAGGGTTGGCCAAAGCCAATTAGTAATTCGGATTTTAGTACTCATGGCCCGCATGGTTTAGTAGATATGAATGCGGTTTTGGATTTGTCTTTAAATACCGGGGCAATTTTTGCCATGAATCAAGTTGGTCCCAAAGTCTTTGCTGAATATGTTCAGAAATTTGGTTTTGGCGAAAGAACTGGCATTGAACTTGGTTCAGAAAGTCCAGGTAATATCAGCAACTTACTAAAAAATAAAATTAAAGATATTGATGCCGCGACCGCTTCTTTTGGACAAGGAATTGCTGTAACTCCGCTCCAAATGGTTATGTCTTACCAAGCAATTGCTAATAAAGGAGTGATGATGAAACCGCATATTGTTAAAAAAATTATTTATCCTAATGGTCAAGAAGAGGAGGTTTCGGCCAAAATAATGAATCGCGTTGTTTCCGAAAAAACCGCCGCCACTGTTTCCGCCATGTTAGTAAATGTGGTGGAAAAAGGTCACTCAAAAAAGGCGGCCATTCCGGGATATTATGTAGGCGGCAAAACCGGAACCGCTCAAATCGCAGCCGCTGGTGGTTATAAAAAAAATGAATATATTCATACTTTTGTTGGTATTGCACCGATTGAGGAACCAGCTTTTGTGATGTTAACTAAAATTGACAAGCCAGTCGGTGTCCAGTATGCTGAGGGATCGGCTTTGCCCTTGTGGCGTGATATTGCTGAGTTTATTTTAAATTACTATGCCGTTCCCAAAACTAGAAAGTAGTTATTGATAGAAAGTAGCTGTTAATAGAAAGTAGTTATTGATAGAAAGTAGCTGTTAATATGAAAAAGCTTTTGCTTTTACAATTAAAAATTGTCGCACAAAAACTGATTTCTAAATATAAACCAGTCATTATTAGTATTACCGGATCAATTGGCAAAACAAGCACTAAAGAAGCAATTTATCATGTTTTGAAAAATAAATTTTCCGTACGCACTAGCTTTAAAAATTATAATAATGAAATTGGTTTACCCCTTACTATTATTGGCGTAGAATCACCCGGAAAAAGTTATTTCGGTTGGTTGTTAGTTTTTTTACGGGCTTTGAGATTATTAATTTTTACAGATAAAAAATACCCCAAAATTTTAGTTTTAGAAATGGGGGTTGATCGGCCGGGTGATATGGATTATTTAATTTCCATTGCACCACCTCAGATTGCGGTGGTTACAGCCGTTAGTTATTCGCATTTAGAATATTTTGGCAACTTAAATAATATCAAAAAAGAAAAACAGAAATTAGTTGAAAGTCTTGATAGTCATGGTTTGGCAATTTTAAATTTTGACAGCGAGCCGGTTTGCGAAATGGCTAGTGTTAGTCAGGCGCGAGTTATGAGTTTTAGTTTGAATCACCAGTCTGATATAAAAGCTCAGGATATTATTTATAATTTTAGTCGCGACGGTTATGAATTATCCGGAATTAATTTTAAGTTAAACTATCAAGGTTCCATTGTTCCAGTCTTTATGAAAAACGTCATGTCTGAACCGGCTCTTTATGCCAGTTTAGCCGCGGCGGCTGTGGGTTTGCATTTTAAAATGAATTTAGTGGAAATCGCGGATAGTTTAAGTGATTTTAGTTTGCCGGCCGGACGTATGAATGTTTTGCCCGGCATTAAACATTCTTTTATTATTGATGATACTTATAATTCTTCTCCAGAAGCGGCAATTTCTGCTGTTAAAATTTTAGGGAAAATTAAAATTGATAACAATGCCAAGAAATATGCCATTATGGGTGATATGTTGGAAATTGGTTCTTTTACCGAAGAGGGGCATCAATTGGTAGGAAAAAAAATCGCCACCGAGCAGATTGATGTTTTAGTGGCGGTTGGTGAAAGGTCTCGCGATTTTATTCGTGGTGCTAAAGAAGCCGGCTTAGAGGATGAGCAAATTTTTTATTTTGATAAACCTGAAGAAGCTGGTCGTTTTCTACAAAATAGAATAAAAGAAGGTGATGTTTTATTGATCAAAGGCTCTCAGGGAGCGAGAATGGAAAAGGTGGTTAAAGAATTAATTGCTGAGCCAGAACAGGCGGATAAATTATTGGTGCGACAGAGTAAGGAGTGGCAATAAAGAAAAAAAGTAGTAAAATATAAATAGCGAGAAAAATATAGAAAATAGAGCTTTTCTATATTTTTAAAATTATAGATTTTTTATGAAAATTGTGATATTAGGCGCCAAAGGTAATTTGGGGTCACAACTGGATTTTTTACTCAGTCAGGATCATGAAGTTTATTCCTTTGATCGTGACGATTTTGATGTTTTAAACGAAGCAGCTCTTTTTAGTGTTTTAAATGATTTAAGGCCGGAAGTTGTTTTTAATTGTGTCGCTTATAATCAAGTAGATAATTGTGAAGATAAAGAGATTTATAAAAAAGCCTTTGCCTTAAATTGTGATTTACCCGCCTATTTAGCCGAACTAGGTTTAAAATTATCTTTTATTTTAATTCATTATTCAACGGATTATGTTTTTAATGGTCTAGAAAGTAAGAAAGAATTTTCCGAAGATGATACGCCTAATCCCATTAATAAATATGGGGAAACTAAATTTTTAGGGGAAGTGGCGGTTAAGCGTCAAGGTGAAAGAGGTCTGGCTTATTATTTAATTAGAACCTCAAAACTTTTTGGACCAATTGTAGAAAATTCAAACGCCAAACCTAGTTTTTTTGACATAATGATGAAATTAGCCCAAGATAAAGATGAATTAACCGTGGTTAATGAAGAACTAAGTTGTTTCACTTATACTCCGGATTTAGCCGCTTCCAGCGCTCGTTTATTGATGGCTCGCCCGACTTATGGTGTGTATCATTTAGTGAATGAAGGACCGGTTACTTGGTATGAGGGTGCCAAAGAGCTATTTCGTTTATTAAAAAAAGAAATTAATATTAGACCAATAAGAAGTGAAAATTTAGCCCGACCAGCGCGCCGACCAAAATTTTCTGTTTTGCAAAATAACAAAGTGAAACGTTTACGGCCTTATCAGGAAGCTTTAAAAGACTATTTAAGAAATAAATAAAGACTATTTGAAAAATAAAGAAAGAATGCTAAAGAAATAAATAATTATAAATTAACTTAATTATATGAGAGGAATAATTTTATCAGGTGGTAGCGGGACCAGACTTCGTCCTTTAACGAAAATAACTAGCAAACAACTTTTGCCTATTTATAATCGACCGATGATATATTATCCGCTTAACACCTTAATTAATGCCGGCATCAAAGAAATTTTAATTATTGTGGCGCCGGAGAGAGCAGGTGATTATTTAAATTTACTTGGTTCGGGCAAGCAATTTGGCGTTAAATTTACTTATGAAATACAAGATAAACCCGAGGGTTTGGCCCAAGCTTTTATTATCGGGGAAAATTTTATTGATAATGAAGATGTGGCTATGATTTTAGGTGATAATATTTTTGAAGATGATTTTTCCGAAGAGATCAAAAATTTTAAAAGCGGGGCAAAAATTTTTGCCAAACATGTTCCAGATCCGGAAAGATTTGGCGTGGTTAAGTTTGATGAAAATTTTAAAGCGGAAAGAATTGTTGAGAAACCACAAGAGTATTTAAGTAATTATGCGGTGACTGGTTTATATGTTTATGATCAACGAGTGGTACAAGTGGCCAAAGAAATAAAACCCAGCGCGCGCGGTGAACTAGAGATAACTGATTTGAATAATTGGTATTTAGAAAGAGGAGAACTAGAGGTAGCGATGGTTAAGGGTGAATGGCTGGACGCGGGAACATTTGATAGCTTGTTAAAAGCCCAAGCCTTTGCTAAAGAAAAGTTAGATAAAAAAATGTTGATATAAATAAATGAAATTAGTGGTTGGTTTTTTAGCTTACAACGAAGTAAGCGCTAAATATTTGGGTGAGTTTTTACCTAGTCTAAGAAAGGCCTTAGACTTTTTACCTAAGCCAGAATTTAAAATTCTTGCTTTTGATAATAGTGAAGAAGATACTAAAATCAATCGTTTAGCGATTGAATTTTTTTTCCGTGAAAATCCGGAAGAGGTTGGATATTATTCACAAGGAAAAAATCTTGGCTTTGGTGCCGCTTATAATTTTTTAATCAAGAAAGCTAAAGAGTTAGAAGCAGATTATTTTTTAATGCTTAATCCTGATACTTGTTTGGCACCAGACGCTATTTCATTACTTATGGCAGCTTTGGAGGAAAAAAAAGAATTAGCAGCTGCCAGTCCCAAAATTTTACGTTGGAATTTTTCAGAACTGAAAAAAACCAAGCAGATTGATTCAGTTGGTTTAGTTTTAAAACCGGGTTTAAAATTTATTGATTTAGGACAGGGAGAAGAGGATAAAGGGCAGTATGACCAGGCAGAAATTCTTGGACCTTCTGGGGCGGCTGGTTTGTTTCGCTTAAGTGCGCTTGAAGCGATTAAAGAAAAAGATAATTATTTTGATGAGCAGTTTTTTATGTATAAAGAGGATTGTGATTTGGCCTATCGTCTTCATAAAAACAATTTAAAATCGGTTTTAGTGCCTAAAGCAATAATTTATCATGATCGAACCGCGGCTTTTTATGGGCGAGGAATAAGAGCATTTTTTCTTAATCGTCGTCAACTCAGTAAAAGAGTCAGGGCTTGGTCCTTTCGCAGTCAGCATTTTTTATTCATCAAACACTTTAAAACTGAGAATTTAGCAAGTCGCTTATTAGTGCTGATAAAGGTCTTTATTTTGTTCTTTTTTTCCCTAATATTAGAGCAATTTAATCTAAAAGAGTATAAAAATATTAAAAAATATTGGCAAAGTATTGACTAATATAAAATAATGTGATAAAGTGATTCAAGCTTTAAACGAGCATTTAAATGATAAATAAGCGAAATGCTTTATTTTTTAATAAGGAATATATGGACAATATTTTAGAAAAAATTATCACTGAAAGAAAAATTGAAGAAGCTGGACGTCTGGACGCGATTAAAATCGTTAATTCTTTATTTTCTGAATTAATGGATAGAGAAAGAGACATTTTAACTAGACGTTTTGGGTTAAGCGGTGATAAATATGAGACTTTAGAAAAGATTGGCAGTCTTCATAAATTAACTAGAGAAAGAGTTAGGCAAATTGAAGCCGCCAGCATCAAAAAAATTAAAAAATTAGATAACTTGTCTAATTATATTGATGATCTAAAGGTAACAGTCCACCGATTGCTTGAAGATCATGGTGGTCTTATTCGTCGTGATTATTTATTAGATATTCTAACTGTTCTTACTTTAGAGTTAAATATGGATAAGTCTGAAATGGCAGGTGATGAAAAAGTACGTCGTGCTTATCGCAATCATTTTAATTTTTTGATTTCTAATTTAATGGTGGATGATTTAGAGATAATCAATAAAAGTGAGAAATTCACTCCAATTTTTAAATTAAGAAATAATGAAGTTTCTTACTTAGAAGAATTAGCTGATAATATTTTGGAAAAAATTGATAATTCACAAAGAACTTTTAGCACCGAAGAATTGATCAGTTTATCCAAGCAATTAGATATTTTTAATAAAAATCAAGATAAAATTGTCAAAGAAACAATTAATATTGTGCCGATTTTGAAAAGTAAAACTTTTCCTGATAAGGCAGAAATAATTAATAGTAATAAGGTTTTGTATTCACTTATGCAAGCTATTAAAAACCTTGAACGAAATAAATTTGGTAAATGGGGCTTGGCTGATTGGAAAGAAATTAAACCTAAAACCGTTAATGATAAGATTTATTTAATCTTAAAAAATGAAGGTGAGCCAATGCATTTTACTACGATTGCGGAAAAAATTAATGAAGTAAAATTTGATAATAAAAAAGCCAATGCGGCTACTGTCCACAACGAGCTTATTCTTGATGAAAGATATATTCTTGTTTCCAGAGGAACCTATGCCCTAAAAGAGTGGAAAAATGAATAATATTTAGTAAATTTTCAAGAATTTTGGTAACAAATCTCAAATATACAAAGAAATCCGGTTAGCGCTTAAACCGGATTTCTTTTTTTTATTTAAATATGATAAAATTTAAGTAAAGAAAGATAATTTAAATATGAATATTGTAATTAATACGACTGGTATTGATCGCTTTTTTAGCTTGCCGCCCGACAAGATGTTTTTTGTGTTTATGGGTAATTTTGGTTGGATGATAGTGGCCGTAATTATGCTTTACGGTATTTTGCAATTGTATTTATTTTGGTTGCGAGGTAAATGGGCAGAAACGCATAAACATGTTCTTTTGGCGATTGATGTTCCCAAAGGCAATGAGCAGTCGCCCAAGGCCGTTGAAAACATGTTTACTTATTTAGGTGGCGCTCATGGTTCAGTGGATTTTTTTGAGAAGTGGTTTAAGGGAGAATTTCAAAAATCATTCAGCTATGAGATTGTTAGTTTAGAGGGTTATACACAATTTTTAGTTTGGACACCGGTTGAATTTCGTAATTTAATTGAATCATCAATTTATTCACAATATCCGGATGCCGAGATATCAGAAGTTGATGACTATACTCAAACTGTACCGCAAAGATATCCTGATGAAGAATATGATATTTGGGGATTAGAGTTTACTTTATCCGCCCCTTGGATGTATCCCATCAAATGTTATAAAGATTTTGAATATACTTTGGGTCCCAGTGAAATGCAGTTTAAAGACCCGATGGCTGCTTTAATGGATTTATGTGGTTCCTTGCGTCAAGGTGAACAATTATGGATGCAATTAATTGTAACGCCGATTGGTTTTGATTGGTTGAAAGATGCGGAAAAGGAAATCAATAAAATTTTAGGAAGAAAGAGCAAAACTAAAAGTAATTTATTCATGCAAGGGATTGAATCAATTGGAAAAACGCGGGAGATTTTTTTACCTTGGGAAGGTGATGGAACTTCTTCAGAAAAGAAAGAGGAAAAACAAAAGGGAATGATGGATTTAAGTCCATTGGAAAAAAGAAAAATTGAAGGCGTTAATGAAAAGGCAGGAAAATTAGCTTTTGATGTAAAAATTAGAGTGGTTTATGTTGCTCGAAAAGATGTTATGAATAAAGCTAAGGTTGGTAATGGAGTTATTGGTTATATGAAACAATTTGCTGCCTTAGATTTAAATAATTTGCGGCCGGAAGTAAAGAAAACATTAACTAAAACCGTTTATTTTTGGAAAAAGTCACGACTTATTCGTAAGAAAAACAATCTTTTTAGAGCCTATGTTAATCGTTCAAGTTCAATTGGAGTATCAGCTAAAATTTTAAATATTGAAGAATTGGCAACTCTTTGGCATTTTCCAGTTGAAGGTAGTGTTAAAGCATCTTTAATTCAAAGAACGCAAGGCAAGAAAGCAGATGCACCCTCATCCTTGCCTTTAGCCAATGAATTAAGGACACCAACTGAAAGTTTTTTGGAATCAGATATTTTTAAAAATAATTTAAATATTGAAGGTGATCGATCTTTAGATTCACCGGAAGCGGATGAGCCTCCGGCTAATTTACCGTTTGTTTAGTTTTAATATTAATTTACATGAGAATTGGCATTGACGCCCGCTTTTATGGACCGATTGGAAAAGGATTGGGTCGTTATACTCAAGAAGTGGTCGATAATATAATAAAAATCAATGAGGCGCTGGGTGATGGCGCCTTGGATTTTGTTATATTTTTAAGTCCGGCCAATTTTGATGAATTTAATGTCAAAAGTCCTCGGGTTAGAAAAGTTAAACTGAACATTCCTTGGTATTCCTGGCGAGAGCAATTGATTATGCCTTGGTTGATTGCTAAAGAAAAATTAGATTTAATTCATTTTCCCCATTTTAATGTGCCGATTTTTACTCCAACTAAAATGGTGGTAACGATTCATGATTTAATTTTAACGCATTTTCCAACAGTTAGAGCTACAACTAAGAATACTTGGGTATATCGTTTTAAAAATTTAGCTTATCGATTTGTTTTGAGAATGATAATTTTCAGAGCGGAAAAAATAATTGCTGTTTCTGAATTTACTAAGCAAGATATTATTCATACTTTTCCTAGAGCGGCCAGCAAAATTGTCGTAACTTATGAAGGAGTAGCTAATTTAGCCAAAGGTCGTGATTCTTTGTTTGTTGCTAAATTAGACAGTGAGGAAATGATTCAAAAATATCATTTAGGAAAAAATTTCTTACTTTACGTTGGTAACGCCTACCCTCATAAAAATTTAGAAACCTTAATTAGAGTATTTAATCGTCTTTACGCTGAACAGAAAGATTTAAAATTAGTTTTAGTCGGCAAGGAAGATTATTTTTATAATCGAATTAAGCAATATGCGCGCTCTTTAAATTTGTGGCAAAAAGAGAATTTAAATAGTCCGGTTGTTTTTCCCGGCTATGTGCCTGATGCTCAACTGGAAATAATGTATCAAGAAGCTAGGGCTTATATATTCCCCTCACTTTATGAAGGCTTTGGTCTTCCGCCTCTAGAGGCAATGGGTAAGGGATGTCCAGTAATTAGTTCTGATCGAGCCAGTTTGCCGGAAATTTTGGGATCAGCCGCTTTATATTTTAATCCTGAAGACGAAGAAGATATGGCATCTAAAATAAAATTGGTTTTAAAAGATGAAAAATTAAGATCAGAATTAATTGAAAAGGGAATCGCGAAGAGTCGCGAATATAATTGGTGGGAATGCGCTAATAAAACTTTTAATATTTATCGCCAAGCGCTTTTAAAAACCGGCAAAAATAAATAATTTCCATAATAAATCTAATAACATTTTGATGAAAGATAATCTTTTCTTAAAACAAAAGCAGGCTGCCTTAGAAAGAGAGAGATACTCTAGTTTTGTGGTTGATTTAAGAGAAATCGCCAAACAAAATAAAGAACAAGCTGTTTCTAATAAAAATAATAAAAAGCCAAAATCAAGAGTATTTTCGCGAAATTTTTTGACAATCAAAAAACCGACCAAACCAACGCTAAATTTTTTACAGAATACCGAGGAGGAAATAATTTCGCGCGTTAAGAATATTTTTAATTTTAAAAAAGCCAAAGAGAAAAATTTTTGGTCATGGAATAATTTTTGGTCAAAGTTTTCTTTTGTTGGTAATAAGAAAAAGAATTGGCGTGATAAAGTGAGAGCTAAACAAAGAATTTTAAGTCGGCGCTTTCGTTTAAATAGAAGAGAAGAATTAGCGCGGGCGCAAAGCCGAGTGATTTGGTATCGATCTTTTTTAACCTTTGTTTTGGTATTGGTTTTTTTAATTTTACCTTTAAAATTATTATCCTATTTCCAGGTTTTTGATTTGGCTAAATTAGAAGATCAAGTAATGACAAAATCAAAGGCAGCGTTTAATAATTTACTGGTTGCTTTTGATTCGGCTTCAACTTTAGATTTTAAGGAAGCGGACAGAGCTTTTTCCGAAGCCGGCAAAAGTTTTTTATCTGCTAAAGATGATTTAAGTGTAATTAATGATTCACTTCTATTTTTAGCTTCTTTGTCTAATGATCCTAAATTAAAATTAGCGGCTGAAAGTAAGAATTTTTTAGAAGCGGGCGCGCTTAGCTCATCGCTAGGTAAAAATTTAGTTTTAGCGACCAATAATTTATTTGAATTTAAAGACCGAGATATCTTAGTTTCTTTGGAAGAATTTATAAAGTATGGTGATTTGGCTGTTCAGGACGCACGCGAGTTGCAAGCAGTGATAAATAAAATCAACCCCAATAATTTGCCAGCTGAATATCGTAAACAATTTATTGCTTTAAGTAATCAAGCTGATTTTTTAGTGAACAATCTGGAAAGTTTTGTTTCTGCTACTTCAAAGGCTAAGGAGTTATTAGGTCTTAGTCGCGATAAAAGATACTTATTAATATTCCAAAATAATTCTGAGTTAAGAGCTTCAGGCGGTTTCTTGGGTAGCTATGCTTTACTTGATGTTAGGGGCGCAAAAATAAAAAATTTAGAAGTACCCGGTGGCGGTTCCTATGATACCGAGGGCGGTATGACCGTTAAAGTAAAGGCGCCTGAGCCTTTATGGTTAGTTAATCCGGCTTGGCATTTTTGGGATGCTAACTGGTGGCCTGATTGGCCGACGACGGCCAAAAATTTAATGTGGTTTTATGAAAAAAGTGGCGGCTCCACAGTTGATGGAGTAATTAGTTTTACGCCTAAAGTAGTTGAGAGTTTGCTTGAAATAACCGGTCCGATTGATTTGACTACAGAATATGGCGTGGTAATTGATAGTAATAATTTTTGGGAAATTGTTCAAAAAATAGTTGAGCACGATAATTTGTTAGTTAGTCATCCAAATGAGGTTTTAGATTTAAATGTAACACCAACCGCCATTGAAACAACACTACCCTTAGAACAAGATTTAGAAAATAATTCAGCCAATAAACCGAAAAAAATTATTGGCGATTTGGCGGTTAAAATTTTGGAAGTCTTGCCACAAAAATTAGATAAAGAAAATTTGTTAAAGATAATAACTTTGTTTGAGGATAATGTTTCGCAAAAACAGGTTTTATTTTATTTTACTGATCCGATTTTACAAGCCGAGTTTAGTAAGAGAAATTTTACTGGTGAAGTAAAGAATACTGATAAAGATTATTTAATGGTGGTAAACACCAATATTGCCGGGCAAAAATCTGATCGTAAAATGGTGGAAGAGATTCAACACATTTCAAAAGTTAGTTCTGATGGTCGCATTATCAATACGGTAAAAATTTCTCGTACGCACACGGGTATAAAAAATGAACCTTTAACCGGAGTGCGCAATGTTAATTGGCTACGCGTGTATGTTCCTTTGGGAAGTCGTTTGCTTTCCGCTACAGAAACAACTAATCCAGATGAGAAATATTTTGAAGATCCAGAACCAAATTGGTTGGAATTAGAGAATCTGCGTTCTGAGCGTTTAGCTCTAAGTGACCCTCAAAGCGGTTTTAAAATTTACGAAGAAAATCAGAAAACCGTTTTTGCCGGTTGGGTAATGATTGATCCGGGTGAAACCAAGGAAATAGTTTTTGTTTATGAACTGCCCTTTAATTTTTTCACGGAAAAAGTTGATAATAGTTTCTTGGCGCGCTTCAATCGATTAACCAATCCTGATTTTAAAAACTTTTTTGACTATTCTTTATTAGTTCAAAAACAACCCGGCGCTAGTCCCAGTAAATTTTCCACTCGCTTAGAAGTGCAAACTAATTTAGAAATTAATTATCGTCATCCTGATAATCTTAATTGGAACAAGGGTTGGTTTGCTGAAGATCAACTAAACACTGATAAATATTATTCAATACTATTTAAAAATTAATATATATATGTCTAAAATAAAGAAAATTAAAAAAAATATTAAAGTTGATCAAAAAAAATCATCCGGCTTGTCAGCTTTTATTGAAAGACCAATGCCGACTGAACAGGAAGTAAAGAATTTTGAAAGAGTGGTAGAGAAGGAGGCGCGTCATCAAGAGATTGATTCTAATTTAAGTGAGATTTATAAAGACAGTAAAGGTGATTTAATTGATGTCAAACAGGTTAGTGCTAAGAAGAAAACCAATATTTTTGTGAGAATTTTCAAAAAATTATTATTTTTCACCCTTTTGTTTTTGGCTGCTTATTTTTCCTATTTATATTTCTTTTCCGGTGACAGCGACATGAACAGTTTTAAATTTCAAATAATTGCCCCTGAAAAAATTGTAGCTGGCGAAGAATTTTCTTATTTTGTTGAATATAGTAATCCGACTAAGTTCGGGGCAACTAATTTAAAATTAGAATTGAAGTATCCGGAAGGATTTATTTATTCTTCTGCTGATTTAGAGCCCAGCACCGGTTCTTATGGATTTAATTTACCTGATTTAGCTCCGGGAGCAACCGGTAAATTAGAGGTGAAAGGAAAAATAGTTAATAAACTTGATTCGGTAAATATTATTTCCGGGCGCTTAATTTATACTCCGGCCGGCATTTCCAGCGAATTTAAAAAAGAAAGTTCTGATGCGACAATTATCAGTGGCATTGGTTTTCAAGTCGGCTTAGAATCTTCTAATTTAGCTTTTATAAATCAAGATAATGAAGTCAGTTTATCTTTCTATGATGTTGAGGAGAATTTTTTAGAGGATTTTATAATTAGATTTATTTTGCCTGAACAAACCACCATTACAGCAGCAGAAATTAAATCGGAAGAAGGAAAAGTTAAGGAAGATAAATTAATTACCGCTGATTCAGAGTATACGGGCTTAGCTCTTATATCTGGAGGAACAGAAACTTGGTTGTTGAAAAATTTGCGTCCGGATACGGCCGGCAAGAAAATAAATTTTAAATATCAAAGCAAGGAACAACCAAGTTCTGCAGAAATTATTATTCGTTTAGAAAAAAGATTAGACGATGGTCAAAGTTATACTTTTTGGGAAAAAAGATTAAATCCGGAATTTGTAAAAAGTGATTTGAATTTAACTTTGTTTTTAGACGGATCAAATAATAATAGTCCGGTTAATTTTGGTGATACTTTAAACTATACTTTAAATTATAGTAATAAGGGAGAGAATACTTTTAAGGATGCTTCCATTTCTTTTGTTCTTGATGGTTTTTTCTATGATTGGAATAGTTTAAAATTGGAAACACCCGGCGAGATAAGAACAGGTAAAATGATTATTTGGACTAAAAAAGAATTGCCGGCGCTGGCGGAAATCAGACCAGGAGAGAGTGGAGAAATAAATATTACAATTAATGTTAAAGAGTATCAAGCTAATAATTTTGGCGAGAAACTAGAAGTGATTGCCTATGCTCAGTCCGGAGCCAATACTGGAGAATCCGACGCGGAAGCCAATAAGAGCAATGAAATAGTTAGTAAAATTAATAGTGATTTGAGTTTAACGGAAAAAGTTAGATATTTTGATGATAATAATTTGCCGGTTGGGTCCGGTCCTTTACCGCCTCGAGTTGGAGAAGTAAGTAATTTTCGTGTTGATTGGTTGGTTGAAAATAGTTTACATGAACTAAGTCAGACCGAAGTTTCTCTTCAATTGCCCAACTATGTTTATTATAATGAAAATTCCTTTGCTAGTGTTGGTAATTTAACCTATGACGGCAATCAAAGAAAGGTAACCTGGAGTATTGGACGCCTGCCTATTTCTGTCTCCGAAGTTAATGCTCATTTTTCTTTAGCAATCACACCTAGTGAAGCTGATCGTAATAAAATTTTAGTTTTATCTCCCGGAGCAACGATTAGCGCCGTTGATAATGAAACACAAGAAGAAATTACAAAAAAATCTGGACCGAAAACTACTAAACTGGAAGATGATGATATTGCTGGTTTAAGTAGTTCTGGTCGAATCGAGTAATAAATAAGATGTTTAAACTCATTAAAACTAACAATGGTTTGCGCCAAGGAAAATTAAAGACGAATCATGGTGAATTTAAAACCCCGTTTTTTATGCCGGACGCGACACGGGGTTTTATTAAATTACTTAGTCCCTTGGATCTTAAGGCAACTGGTACCCAAGCTTTAGTGGTTAATACTTTTCATCTCTATCTGCAACCAGGCTTAAAAACCATTAAAGCCGCCGGTGGTATTCATAAGTTTATGAATTTTACCGGCCCTTTATTATCAGATTCAGGCGGTTTTCAAATATTTTCTTTAATTCATAAAGATAAAAAATTAGGTAAAATTGATGATAAAAAAGTTTCTTTTCGTTCACCCCTGGATGGTTCATGGCATAATTTAAGCCCAGAAAAATCAATTCAAATTCAATTTGACTTAGGCGTTGATATGATGGTTTGTTTAGATGATTGTCCGCCCAATGATTTTTCTCGCGCTGACTTAGAAGTCGCTGTGCAACGCACGATCAATTGGGCGAAGCGATCTAAGGCAGAATATTTAAAGCAAATTAAAAAACGAAAAATAAGTTCTACTAAAAGACCTTTGTTGTTTGCTGTAATTCAGGGCGGGGCTGATCTTGATTTAAGAAAATATTGTGCGACCGAATTAATTGCCATTGGTTTTGATGGCTATGGCTTTGGCGCACGGCCAGTGGATAAAAATGGTAATTTTTTAGAAGAAGTATTGCGTGTGACTGCTAGTCTAATTCCACCCAACGCTTTACGTTTTGCTTTAGGCATAGGTACACCGGAAGATATTAGACGATGCGCTTATTTAGGTTGGGATATGTTTGACTGTGTTATTCCTACTCGTGAAGGACGACATGGAAAATTGTACTTGGCTAGTGGTCAGAAATATAAAACAATAAATATTGATAATGCTAAATTTGCTCGTGATTTTTTACCAATCAATAAAAACAGTCAAATAAAAGAATTATCCAGTCAGACACGCGCTTTTTTGCATCATCTTTTTCGCTTGCATGAGCCTTTGGGACAGCGCCTAGCTAGTCTTAATAATTTAGAATTTTATCAAACTCAGCTAAAGAAGCTGCAAAATAATAAAAAATAGCTATTGCTTTAAAAATTAATTATTATCTTATAAATTATAAAAATAAAATTATGCATACCAAAATTATTGCCACTATCGGACCCAAAAGTGAAAGTCGAGAAAATTTAGTTGAACTTTTAAAAGCGGGTGTTGATATTGTACGGGTAAATTTTTCCCATGCGCAAAGAGTGCAATATAAAAAAATAAAAAAAATAGTTGATGTCTATAATCAGAGCGCGGAAAAGAAAGTTGAAATATTGCTAGATTTACAAGGTCCAAGAATCAGAGTCGGCAAAATGCCTGATGAGGGTTTAACTTTGGAAACCGGGGAAGTTTATGATTTTATTTTTTCTCGATTACCATATAAAGAAAACGGTCCTATCCCGATTGATAATGCTGATCTTTATAAAGATATTAAAAAAGGACAGCCGCTTTATTTATGTAATGGTGAAATTAATTTAAAAGTAAAAGGTGTTAAAGGGCGAGTTATTAGTGCAGAAGTTATCCATGGCGGTTTTTTGTCTTCTAATAAGGCGATTAATGTACCGGATACCAATATGAGACGCGGCGGGCTCACATCTAAAGATATTCAAGATGTAAAGTTTGCTTTAAGAACAGGCGTTGATTATTTAGGTTTATCATTTGTGCAAACCGCGAGCGATATTCATCGTTTGAAAAGATTGATTGGTAAAAAAAGCAAAATTAAAATAGTTGCTAAAATAGAACGTGGACTAGCCTTAAAAAATATTGACAAAATTATTGTGGCAGCTGATTTAATTATGATTGCGCGGGGTGATTTGGGAATTGAGATACCAGTGGAGGATTTACCTATCGTCCAAAAAAATCTAATTAGACATGCTCACTGGCACAGAAAGCCGGCGATTATTGCCACTCAAGTAATGACCTCAATGATTAAAAATTTCATCCCCACTCGAGCGGAAGTTAGTGATATTGCTAATGCTGTACTTGATGGAGCGGATATGATAATGTTGTCCGATGAAACAACTATTGGTGACTATCCCTTAGAAGCAGTAAAAATGTTAAAGAAAGTGATTGATAAAACAGAAAAATATTTATATAAAGATTTTATAAACTAATAATTTATGAAAATAAAAACAATTACTGCTTGGGAAGTTTTGGATTCGCGCGCTAAACCAACGGTTATTACCAAAGTAATACTAGAAAATGGCATAAGTGGCCAAGCTTTGGTTCCGAGTGGCGCCTCAACCGGCAGTCATGAAGCAGTAGAATTAAGAGATGGCGATTTTAATCGTTTTCAAGGAGCGGGTGTCTTGCGGGCGGTCGCTAATATTGAAAATATTATTGCTCCAGCTTTAGTTGGATACAATGTTTCAGAGCAAGAAAAAATAGATCAGGAGTTAATTCGTTTAGATGGGACGGCTAATAAGAGTAATTTAGGCGCTAATGCTATTTTGGCCGTTTCTTTGGCTTGTGCTCGTGCCGCTGCCAATAGTTTACAAATTCCGCTTTATCAATACTTAACTAAATTTAATCCTGATTTTTCCGGTCAATATATTTTGCCTTTGCCGATGTTAAATATTTTAAATGGTGGACGGCACGCCAATTGGGCAACTGATATTCAGGAATATATGATTTTGCCAATTGGCGCAAAAAATATGGCTGAGGCAATTAAAATGGCTTCGGAAATTTATCATTCTTTAAAAAAAGTTTTACTGACTAAAAAATATTCAATTCTAGTTGGTGATGAAGGCGGGTTTGCGCCAGCGGTGAGTAGTAATGAAGAAGCGTTTGCTTTACTTCAAGAAACAATTTCTGGCGCTGGCTATGAATTAGGAAAAGAAGTTGTTTTTGCTATTGATGCGGCTGCTAGTGAATTTTATCAAGCAGGCAAATATCATCTTAATAAAGAAGCGAAAGTTTTAACTAGTGAAGAGTTGGCTATTTTTTATCAAGATTTAATGAAAAAATATCCCATTTATTCTTTAGAAGATGTTTTTGCGGAAGATGATTGGAATGGTTTTGCTAATTTTTTAGCTGCTAATCCTAATTGTCAGATTGTCGGCGATGATCTTTATGTCACTGATGCAAAACGTTTAGAAAAAGGAATAAAAACTAAAGCGAGTAATTCTATTTTAATTAAACCTAATCAAATTGGAACTTTAACCGAAACCATTAAAACTGTTTTACTGGCGCGTCAAAATAATTTCACCGCGGTTATTTCTCATCGCAGTGGTGAAACCGAAGACACTTTTATTGCTGATTTAGCAGTTGCTCTCGGAACCGGGCAAATAAAAACCGGCGCTCCGGCACGCTCCGAGCGGACCGCTAAATATAATCGTCTGCTAGAAATTGAGCATGATTTAAAAGATCAATCAACTTTAGCTAAATTTCCTTTTTTATTATAATAATTTTTTAAATTGTAACGATCAGTTTGAATTATATGATGCAGTTAGTTTTATTTGCTTCTGGCTCCTTATTTTTATTACTTGGTCATTTTATTGCCTGGATAGCAATTGTAAAATTTTTTGCTCTGAGTGCGTTTAATGTCAAATTAATTTTAGCCATTGTTTTAAGTCTATTATTTATATCTATTTTACTATCCGCTGTTTTAGTTCATAAATGGGATAATGTCTTTACGCGTTTGTATTATTTAAGCGCGATGTTTTGGCTAGGGACGTTGCTTAATCTTGGTTTAATGTTGTTGGCTGTTGTAATACTAAAATTTTTGTTACCCTTAGTTGGTTTGCATCTATCAGTCAATTTTTGTAAAGGTTTTATAATTTTAGGAACACTGTCTCTGTCATTTTGGGGTGTTTATAATGGTCTTAATTTTAAGGTTAAAGAATACGAGGTGAAGATTAAAGATTTACCGACTGCTTGGCATAATCAAGCCATAGTTCATATTTCTGATGTTCATTTAGGACCCATCTATCGACAAAAAACATTTGCGCGAATTATTAATAAAATTAATAGTTTAGAGCCGGCAGCTGTTTTTATCACCGGTGATCTTTTTGACGGCATGAAATCGGATTTTTCTTGGCTTACTCCCGATTTTATAAAATTTAAAACTTCCAAAGGTGTCTTCTATTCTTATGGTAATCATGATCTTTATTTAGGTTTCAATCGAATTAATGATTTGCTTAAGGATCATAATATTAATATTTTGGATAATAAATTAAAAGTGGTTGACGGTTTACAAATTATTGGCATTAATTATTCTTTTAATCATGATTTCAATCTCCACCAAGAAATTTTAAATCAGTCCGGTTATAATGAAGCAAAGGCCAGTCTACTTTTATTTCATGAACCCAAAAATATAGATTTAGCTGTAAAGGCGGGAATAGATTTACAACTTTCCGGACATACTCATCGCGGACAATTATTTCCACTAGGTTTGATTGTTAATTTGTTTTATAAAGGATATGGCTATGGTCTTTTTCAAGTCGGAAGCTTTTCCTTAGTTGTTAATAATGGCTTAGGAACTTGGGGACCGCCGATGCGCACTTCCGGTAATAGTGAAATTGTTAAGATTATTTTAAAACCGCTTTAGTTTTTATTGAAAAATATGAATTTATCTAAGTTGTCAGCTGTTTTAGCGAAGGAACCAAAATATCGCTATAAACAAATAAATGATTTTTTATATAAAGACTATATTAGTAATTGGGATGAGGCGTCGAGTTTACCTAAGTTATTAAGAGAAAAACTGAAAGCCACCTGTCCTTTAGAAATTAAAGCCAAGGTTTTTAAAAGTCATTCGGAAATCGGCAGCTCTAAAGCACTTCTTTATTTAGCGGATAATTTGGCTGTAGAAACGGTTTTAATTAAACAACAAACTTCTAAGCAAGATCAAGAAAAAAAATTTCAAGGTAAAAGAAAATCTAGTGTTCAAAATTATCGCTATACAATTTGTGTTTCCAGTCAAGTTGGTTGTCCATTAGGTTGCCTTTTTTGCGCCACCGGCAATTATGGTTTTAAACGCAATCTAAAGGCTGAAGAAATAATTGAGCAGGTAATTTTTTGGCAAAGATTTTTACGTCAAACAGGGAAGAGGGAAACAGTTGATAATCTGGTTTTCATGGGCATGGGTGAGCCATTTTTAAATTATCAAGAATTTATTAAAGCGGTTAAATTTATCAATAACCCGGAAACTATCAATTTTGGCGCTCGGCGAATATCTGTTTCCACGGCGGGGATAATTGAGGGTATAAAACGTTTGAGCGGTGAAAAAATTCAAATCAATTTAGCTATATCTCTTCATGCGGCTAGTGATAATTTAAGAACTAAATTAATGCCGGTTGCCAAGAAATATCCTTTAAAAGATTTATTGGCGGCAGTTGATAATTATATTGCTAAAACCGGTCGGCAAGTAATGTTTGAGTACTTAATGATTAGCGGTGTCAATGATAGTGATCGGGATGCGGAAAATTTAGCTATTTTAATGAAGCGACCTTTGTACATGGTGAATTTAATTCCTTATAATGAAACCGGTCGTTTTACCGCCAGCAGTCGCGAAGCTATTCGCCAGTTTCAAGCAGTTTTAAATAAGCACGGTGTTAAAAGTACAATTAGACATAGCTTTGGCGCTGATATCTTAGCAGCCTGCGGACAATTACACGGTGGAAGAGTGGTTAGCGGTTAAAAAAATGCTTAAAAAAATTAAATTAAAAGATCAAGAAATAATTATTGATTTAAAATCTAATCCCTTAGCCAAACGAATTAGAATTATTATTCATCAAAATGGCAAAGTTGTTCTTACTAAACCAAAAAGAGTTAGCGCTAAATTAGCTTTAAAGTTTTTTGAGTCACAAGGCGAATTTATTTTACAACGTCTTAAGGAAATAGAAGAAAAGAATAAAAGTTTATATGGCCCGAATAATGATTTAGCTTTCAGTTGCGAGTTACAGGCTAAACAAGATTATCAGCGCCATAAAAAGAAAGCCTCCATTTTTATTAAAGAAAGACTGGAATATTTTAATCAATTTTATAATTTTGATTTTAAAAAAGTAAGCGTCAGAAATCAGAGCACGCGCTGGGGAAGTTGTAGTCGAGTCGGTAATTTAAATTTTAACTATCGTTTATTGTTTTTGCCCAGAGAGTTAGCTGACTATGTATTGGTTCATGAATTATGTCATTTAAAAGAGTTAAATCATTCTTCTGATTTTTGGGATTTAGTAGGAAAAAAGATACCAGATTATCGCCAAAGAAGACGTCAGCTAAAAGGTTATCTTTAAAATTAATGAAAATCTAATATTTATCAATAGTCAAAAAGTCGTAAATGGTTTAAAAAGTCATAAATAGGCAGAAAAGTCTTATTTTGCTATAATTTTCAATAACTAGCTATTAAATTAAATATAAAATATGTTTCAATTAAATCCTTTACCTTTTGCTAAAAATGCTTTAGAGCCGTATATATCGGAAAAAACCGTGGAGTTTCATTATGATAAACATCATCAAACTTATGTTGATAATTTAAATAAGTTAATTAATGAAACTGAATTAGCAAAGCAGGATTTAGAGTCCATTATTATTAAGACAAAAAATAATCCTAATCAAGCGGCTATTTTTAATAATGCCGCACAAGTTTTCAACCATGATTTTTTTTGGCAGAGTTTAACCCCTAATTCAGAAGAGCAAAAGATTTCTGATTCCATGCTTGCTTTAATCAATAAGTCATTTGGCTCTTTGGATAATTTTTGGGCAGAATTAAAGACAGCTGCCTTAGCGCAATTTGGTAGTGGCTGGGTCTGGCTTGTTGAGGATGAAGGCGCTCTTAAAATTATTAAAACGGCCAATGCTGACAACCCCTTAACTCTTGATTTGAAACCTTTATTTACCATTGATGTTTGGGAACACGCTTATTATTTAGACTATCAAAATCGTCGGGCTGATTTTATTGAAGCTTGTTTTAAGATTATCAACTGGCATTTCGCCGAGAAGAATTTAACTAGGTAATTTTTCACTAATATTTTTATTTGTTTTATTTTATGTATAAAAATCCCTACGCAAAAATCCAACCGGCCACTAAACGACCTTACACAGAAATTTTACTGATTAGGCATTGTCATCCTAATTATCAAAAAGAAAAAAAATTAGGTGATAAAGAAATGCCACTTTCTAAAGAAGGTTTAAAACAGCGCTCTTATTTAACTGCTCGTCTTTTACAAGGCAAAATAGATGTTGTTTATTCTAGTGAGCTAAAACGATCAATAATTTCGGCTGAATCATTTGTGAAAAAAACTAAGAAAAAATTTATTATTAATCCACGACTGAATGAGTTACACTGGGCGCATTGGTATAAGATGAAATATTTTAACATGACCGAAAAAGAGAGAGAAAAAAGATTGGCAAAGCATAAAATATTAAATAAAGAACTTAATAAAATGCAAACGATTGCCAGACGCGCGATTGCTGAAATTTATCGAGAAAATAAAGGGAAAAGAATTGCCGTTTTTGGTCATGGAAATTTTATCAAGGCGCTTATTTGCGGAATTTTGAATGCTGATATTATTGGTTTTTTATCTTTAGAAATTTTTCAATCTTCAATCAGCAAATTAATTGTTGACCGCGACGGTTATATTAAAATTATTTATATTAATAGTGTTAGTCACTTACCCGAAACTCCACGTAAAGATGTTTTCTTAACTTTGTTTGATTATGAAAATAAATAAATTAATTATTATCCCAGTAGTTGTTTTTGGTCTATTGTTTAGTTTTTTGCCAGCCACGGCAGCCAGTTTGAGTGGCCGAATTTTGTTACAGGTGCAAGATAAAGGCCAAGCTTGGTATATCAATCCTTTAAATAATCAACGTTATTTTTTAGGTCGGCCGGATGACGCTTTTCGAATTATGCGTGAATTTGGCTTAGGTGTTTCTAATCGCGACTTAAATCAGTTTTTAGCTACTAAAGCACCTAGTCGTTTGGCCGGACGGATTTTATTACAGGTTGAAGATAAGGGCCAAGCTTATTACATTGAACCGCTAACGCTTAATTTGCATTATTTAGGTCGGCCTTTAGACGCTTTTAACGTGATCAGAAGTTTAGGTTTAGGAATTACTAATTCTGATTTAAATAAAATACCGGTTGCTCGGGATTCTGCTCCAGAACCAGCAACTGCATCTTCATCAGCACAATCCGATGCTAATTTAAAAAACTTAATTGAACAAAAATATAATTTTAAATACAAAAATACTGATTTTTCTGTCCCTTTAACTCTGTCCACTAATTTATATAACACTTATAGTAAATTACCCAAGGTTTATAGTTATTTAATTAATGAGCCGCCGCCTAATATTCGTGAAGCTTTTTATGATATGTTTTTGCATGTTCAAAAAGGTGATACTTCAATTGATGATTTGGTTAGCAAATTAAAAACCATTGCCGACCAAAAAGCCTGGAGTCAAGATGAGTTATTGGAATTTACTTTAGCGCTTATTCAGTATATTCCTTATGATGATGAAAAGGCAGTTAGCGCGGAAAGCAATCCTTTTTATCATTATGAGACTTTATATTTGAATAAAGGTGTTTGCTCAGATAAAGTTTTTTTAGCCCATCTTTTATTTAGTCGTTTAGGTTATGGTGTGGCCATTATGGATTTTCCTGACATTAATCATAGCGCCATTGGTATTGCTTGCCCGCTTGAAGATTCAATCGCTGGCTCTGGTTATTGTTATGGAGAAACAACTAATTATTTTCCAATTGGTGTTATTCCTAATAATATTGATGGCCAAGCACAGACTAATGTTTATGGTTTTGATAATTTATTTGATGAAAGTAAATTGGGTACCATTGAAATTTTCAACAAGACCAAGGGGCGGATTTATCAAGGCGCAAGCACCACTAAAAAACAGATCAATCAATTAAGCACTCTTTATCAGGAAATTATTAGTACCCGCGAGACTCTAGCTTACGACTACGCGGCGATTGCTTTTTACAATCAAAAAGTTAATTTATTTAACGGCTTGCTCAAAGAATTTTATCAACAATAATAAATTACTGGACAATTTAATTTATGTTTGAAATTACGATTGTTGCTTTGGGAAAAATAAAAGAAAAATTTTGGCGTGATGCTTTTTTGGAGTATTTAAAAAGATTAAAACCTTACGCCAAGATACAAATAACAGAACTCAAAGCCAGTGCTTTTTCAACTGCCAATCAGGAAAAAATAAAACAAGAAGAAGGAGAAAGATTGCTTACTTATTTAGCGCATTTAAAACATTGTGAGATTTATTTATTAACAGAAAAAGGCAAGAATTTTGATTCCCTTAATTTTTCTCGGAAAATTTTAAAAGAAGGAAAAAGTCTTTGCTTTGTGATTGGTGGAACGCTTGGCTTTAGTGCGTCCGTTTTAGAATCTTATCCACAAGTTTCTTTATCACCCCTAACTTTTACTCATGAAATGGCGCGGGTTATTTTACTGGAACAAATTTATCGTGGTATCTGTATAAAAAAAGCTAAGCCCTATCATTATTAAATATCATTAAATTTTTTGTGTCTTATTTGAAAATTAAACAAGAACTGCTATCTCTTCAAAACCCTAAACAAGCGGCTATTTTAAGTCGTTTTTTTAAAACCGGACCAGGCCAATATGGCGCCGGTGATCGGTTTTTAGGAATTAGAGTACCGCAAACTAGAGCGATTGTTAAAAAATATCAGCCTGTCTCTTTAATTGATATTCAAAAATTATTAAATAACAATTATCATGAAATTAGATTAACAGGTGTCTTGCTTTTAGTAGCTCAGTATCAAGCTGGCCAATTTAAAGAACAAACTAAAATATATAATTTATATTTAAAAAATACTAAAGCGATTAATAATTGGGATTTAGTTGATTTAAGCGCTCCTAATATTGTCGGTCATTATTTATATAATTATTTTTTTATTCAAAATAAACAAAAGGAAGTAATTTGTAGATTAAAAAAAATGGCTAGCGCGAAAAATATTTGGTTAAGAAGAATAGCGGTTGTTTCCACTTTTTATTTTATTAGGCAGGGACGTTATCAGGAAATTTTTTTCCTAACCAAAATGCTGAAAAATGATAAACAAGATTTAATTCATAAAGCGCTTGGTTGGATGCTCCGAGAGGTCGGAAAAAAAATTGATAAAGCTGTTTTGAAAAAGTTTTTACAAGAAAATATTACCAAATTACCCAGAACAACTTTGCGTTATGCAATTGAGCATTTTCCCAAAGAGAAGCGTCTCTATTTTTTACACTTAAAATAACTATTTTTCGCCAGCCCTTCCAGTTGTTGTTTTTATTCGTTGTGCTATAATTTGTTTAATATTTATTATTAATTATTTATTTATTTTTTATTTATATGAATGGGAATGACATTAATGGTCAGCCTAAATCAGACTTAGCAGGGAAGACGGTTTTATTAGTTAATACTAATTCCGCCAATGATCCTTTGCATTCAAAAAAGTTTTTTATTAAAAAAGTAAAAAACTTAGGGGTTAAGATTATTCTTTTAGGCAAGGAAGCGGCTACTTTTCAACCCTTGGTTGATTTTGTAATTGTTGCTGATACTACTAATTACATGGCCTCTTTAAGCGCTTTGGAAGCTTTCTTGCAAGCCAATCCAGATATTAAGCTTGATGGGGTTGGTACTTTTCTAGAAGATGATGTTTTACTCACTGCTAAGATTGCTGACAAATATCGTTTAATCGGACCATCCCATAAAGTTGCTAATCTGGCGCGCAATAAATATTTATTTCGCAATTTTTGTAAAAAGAATAATTTACCGACTATTAAGCATAAAGAATTAAAAAATGGTCGCGACCTGGAAGAAGTGATTAATAATTTTTCTTTTCCCTTGGTGGTTAAACCAGCCTATGGAGCAGGTAGTGCCTTTGTTGTACGCGTTAATAATGAAGAGGAATTACGTGAAAGCTATGATTATATTAAAAAACAACTTTCACCAAAAATTGAATCAGCTCTCAATGACGGTTTAGCCGTATTTGTTGAGGAATATATTGATGGTGATGAAGTTGATTTAGATATCCTAATTCAAAACGGAAAAATAAAATTTTGTGCTTTGTCCGATAATGGCCAAACCAACGAACCATTCTTTATTGAAACAACACGCATGACGCCCTCAAATTTGCCGGCTAAAAATCAAGCCCAACTTTTAGCTTTAGCGGATGAAGCCTTGGAAAAATTGGGTATTTTAAATGGTTGTATTCATTTTGAAGCTAAATCTACTCCTAAGGGCCCGGTACCTTTAGAAATTAATTTACGTATGGGCGGCGATGAAGTTTATTATAGCTTGAAAGTTGCTTGGCGTGTGGATTTAATTGAAAATTATATCAAGATTATTTGTGGTGTCTATATTCCTAAGTTTGAATTTCCGGCCGGTCCTTATGAATATTTAGCGGCAGAAACATTTTCTTCTGACCATTCGGGAATTTTAGTCAATTTAGAAATTGATGAATCATTAAAGCGTCTTAGTTTTTTAGAAGAGTTTCAATTTGAAAAAAAGATTGGTGATTCAATTTTAGTTCCGCCTGATGGTTATGAATATTTAGGTTGGGTTTTAGTTTCTGGACATAATCCGCTTGATGCTCAAGATAATTTGCGAGCCACCAAAAAATTAATTAATTACGAAGTGGCGCGTTTTCATCCGGCCTCTTCAATTGGTAAAACTACGCGTAAAAGTCCATTCTCAGTTTCAACGGTTAATCGTGATATTTTGCAACGTGGTTCAAAAATTGAAAAAATTAGACGAATGGCTATTTCCAATCAACGTAATCTTCATATTGGCATTGCCTGTAATTTATATGATGAAGAAGCGATTGATCAAGAAAAGACAGTTGCTAATGACTTAACTGTGATTGGGAAAGAAATTGAGTCTGCCCTTAAAACTCGTGGCTATAAAACAACTTTTTTTGATTTCAATAACTTACCGAAAGTGTTTAATGATTTAAAAGATAGTGATGTTGATTTAGTTTTTAATGTTTGCGAAAGAATAAATGATTCTAGTTTGCTTGAACCGCATGTTGCTTCAATTTTAGATGTTTTACAAATTCCTTACACTGGTTCTAATCCGTTTACACTCGGTCTTTGTATTGATAAAATAAGGGTCAAGAAATTATTAAGTTATCATAAAATTCCTACTCCGGAATGGGATTATATTTATTCACTAGATGATGATATTAGAGATGATTTGCGTTATCCTTTGATTGTTAAGCCAGCTAATACGGATAATTCCATTGGTATTACTAACGACTCGGTGGTGAGAGATGAAAAAGAATTAAGACGACAATTAGAAAAAGTTATAAAAGAGATTGGTCGCCCGGCTTTAATTGAAGAATATATTGATGGTGATGAATATGATGTGCCAATTATTGGTCGTGATGACGATGACTTAAGAGTTTTACCTTTGTCACGTTCCATTTTTGATGAATTACCACCTGATAAATGGCATATTTATCCCTTTGAAGCAAAATACACCAATGATTCTATTTACAAAAAAATTATTGTGCAACGACCTCCGAAAAATATTAGTAAAAAATTAGAAACCTTATTAGGAGAAATTGCTCTTGATACTTATCGTATTTTAGATTGTCATGATTATGGTCGGATTGAAATTAGGGTTGATAAAAATAACAATCCTTTTGTGCTTGAACTTAACCCTAATCCCTCACTTGATAACGGTGGTTGCTTTTCCGCTTCGGCTAGTATTATTGGTTTAGATTATGCTGATTTTTTGGAGGAAATTATTCGTTTAGCAATCAAGCGTTATAAAAATAATCCGCCTTATTATCATTTGCAACCCAATATTCTCTAGTTTATGCTGGAATTGAGACTAATCCAAGATTTAGAAATCGCCCAGAGTATTTGGGAAAAATTAAGTCCGCAAGAATCATTATATGATTTATGGGCGGTGCGTTTGTGTTTTTATCAAAACAACCCCCAGCCTTTATTTTTTTATACTTATTACGAGAATGATGAGCCGGTAGCTGTTTTACCTTTAGAGTATAATAAAAGAAAAAATTTTTTGCAGTTTTTAGCTGAGGATTTTATTGAGGGGAATAAACCTTTTTTTAAATCAGGTTATGAATATCTTTTGCCGGAATTATTTGGTCTAAATTTTCCTTATCCGGTTAAAATATATGATTTAGAGCCAACCTCTGATTTTATTAGTCAGCTACCACTGGAAGATTATACTTATTATTATGATTTAACTGACATCAATAGTTTTGACGACTTCTTACTCAAGGCTTTCCCCAATGGTCGCAAACGTTATAATTTTAAAAGATTATTTCCGCTTTTAGAGAAAGAACATCAGGTTCAAGTAATTTATGATGATTTTACTAATTTGCCTAAATTAATGGAGTTAAATATTTGTCATTTTAAAAAAGAATCATACTTAAAAACTAAAAAAGAGCAGCAGGCTTTTTTTGATTTAATTAAATTACCCCTTGATTTTAAAATGGTTTCCATTGCGACTGATGGTCGCTTACTCGCTCACTCTTTATCCGTAATTTACAAAAACATCTATTATTATTTAATTGTGGGTTCTGATGTTAGTGAAGTAAAAGAAGTTTTTAAGTATTTAACCAAGGTAAATATGGAGCTGGCCATAAAAGCCAAGGCCAAGATTTTTGACTGCTCTTTAGGTGATTGTAATTGGAAGAAATTTTGGCATTTAGCCACAAAAACCCAGCATAAATTTGAAAAAAATGTTTAAAATAAGATAAATTTTAGTTTATCTTGACATTTTATGAAAATTGGTATAAATTTATATATGAAGCTTAACTTTAAGTTGAGCTATTTTTAATTATTCATCATGCCTTTAAATAGCCAATTTTGGCTTAATTTTCTTCCCTGAGAAGGGTAATGAGGCAGACGTTAAAAAGAAAAAATATGGTAAAAACTCCAAGTATTGAAGACATGCTTAAAGCCGGCATGCACTTCGGCCACCGAACTAATCGTTGGCACCCGAAGATGAAACAATATATTTTCACTTCCAAAAATGGCATTTATATTATTGATTTGAACAAAACGCAGGCTAAATTAGCAGAAGCGCTTGAGTTCATGACTAAGTTAGTTTCTGAAGGGAAAAACATTTTATTTGTTGGTACTAAAAAACAAGTGGCTGGACCAATGAAAAAAATGGCGACCGAAATTGGTCAACCCTACATCGTTGGTAAATGGTTAGGTGGTTTTTTAACTAACTTTGCGGTCGTGAAAAAGTCAGTCAAAAAATATACAGATTTATTAGAAAAAAAAGAATCTGGTAAACTAGAAAAATACACCAAGAAAGAAAGATTGGAATTTGATCGTGTGATTCATAAATTAAAAGAAAGAGTCGGTGGTCTAACCAGTCTTAATAAATTACCAGATGCACTTTTTGTTTGGGATATAAAAGAAGAAGAAACAGCTGTTAAAGAAGCGATTCAAAAAAATATTCCCATCATCGCTGTTTGTGATACTAATGTTAATCCGGAATTGGCTAATTATCCTATTCCCGCTAATGATGACGCGACTAAAACAATTGCTTTAATTCTTGCCTCCATCAAGGAAAATATTCTTGAGGCTAAAAAAAATATTAAAATTTAATAGTTGGGTTTTAAGGAGCGCCTTGTCGCTCCTTTATCCGTTCAAAAATATGGAAACAATCAAAAAATTACGTGAATTAACCGGTGCAGGCATGGTAGATTGCCAAAAAGCTTTAAAAGAAGCTAACAATGATTTAGAAAAAGCGATTGAAATTTTACGTAAAAAGGGAATTGCCAAAGCAGCTAAAAGAACCGATCGGGAAGCTAATGAAGGAATTATTAAAGTAGCTGTTAATGAAGCTGGCGATGAAGGTTATATTTTAGAAGTAAATTCCGAAACCGATTTTGTTTCTCGCAACGAAAAGTTTCAAACTTTTGCTGATGAAGTTCTAACAGTTATTAAGACTAATAAACCCAAGAGTTTAGATGAATTATTGGCTATGAAACTAGGGAACGGCACTGTCCAAGAAGAACTGGATAATTTGAGTGGTACGATTGGCGAAAAAATGGGAATTAAAAGATTTGAAATATTAAATGGCGCAACCGTTGGCGCTTATTCTCATTTGGGCGGCAAAATGGGCGTTCTTGTTTCTTTGGATCAAGCCGGTAAAAATGAATTAGCAGTTAATGTGGCCATGCAAATCGCGGCGGCTAATCCAAAATATATTACTTCCGAAGATGTTTCCGCAGATGAGTTAGCCAAAGAAAAAGAAATTTATAAAGAACAATTAATTAAAGAAGGAAAACCAGAGGCAATGGTAGATAAGATTGTCGAAGGTAAGATGGGCAAATTTTATTCCGAAGTTTGTTTAGTTGAACAAGAATATATTAAAGATGATAAACAAAAAGTTAAAAATATTTTAGCGGGAACTAAAGTTTTACACTTCATCAGATTCTCATTATAATTAAACTGTTACCCGAATATATGAAAATCGTTCAGGTCCAGTTTGCTCCTTGGGACAAAGCCTATAATTTTTATGATAATGGGCTGGATTTAGTTTTGGGTGATTATGTAATTGTGGAGACAGAGATTGGGCAGGAATTGGGCAAAGTGGTGGTTTGTGATAAAGATGAAGATAGCGAAGAAACAGCTACCAAGGAAATTAAAAAAGTGATACGCCGAGCGGATTTTGCTGATATTGAACAATCTAATAAAGAAGATAGAAGAGCCGAGGCTTTATCTTTTTGTCGAAGTGCAATTGAAAAATACGGTTTACCTATGAAATTAGTTGATGTGCATTTTTCTTTTGAGGGTAATCGTATTAATTTTGCTTTCATTGCTGATGGACGAGTTGATTTTCGTGATTTAGTAAAAGAATTAGCCGCTCATTTTAATGCCAACATTCGTTTAACCCAAATTGGCACTAGAGATGAGGCAAAAATTTCTGGTGATTGTGGACTTTGCGGACGGGCCTTGTGTTGCAAGGAATTTTTGTGTGAATTTTCCTCTATTACTTCAGAAATGGCCGAAGTCCAACAAGTTGTGCATCGTGGCTCAGAAAGAATTTCCGGAATGTGTGGACGTTTGATGTGTTGTTTGGCTTTTGAATATGAAGGTTATAAGCATTTAGCCGGCAAACTCCCACCTATTGGCACGAAAGTGAATGTTGATGGTGTTCGGGGTGTTGTTTCTGCCCATCATATTTTAAAACAAACAGTTGATGTTAAAATTGCCCCTGATAAAGCGGACGAAAGAGAGATTACGATTGAAGTTGACCCTAATCGTCGCAATAAAAAACTACGTAAATAAACCAGTCAAATTGATTCTAAGCTACCTAGTAAAATAGGTGGCTTTTGTTTTTAGATTCGTTTTTAATATGATATAATACTGACAGAAATTTATTTAATCTTTTTAATAAAAATATGTCAAAAATTAATCTGGCCATTAATGGTTTCGGGCGTATTGGCCGCGCAGCTTGCAAAATTATTATTGATCGTTTTCCGCAAATTAATATTGTAGCGATAAACGATTTAACCGATCCTAAAACTTTGGCCCATTTAATCAAAGTTGATTCTTGTTATGGTAAATACGTGTCCAAAATCAGCACGACTAAAGATAAAATTATTATTAATGGTCATAAAATACCGGTTTTTGCCATAAAAGATCCGAGCGCTTTACCTTGGCAAAGTTTAAAAGTGGATGTGGTTTTAGAATGCACGGGGAGGTTTAGAACTAAAGAAGAATTAGCTTTACATCTAAAAGCGGGAGCTAAAAAAGTAATTTTATCCGCTCCGCCCAAAAAGAGCGATGTGAAGACCATTGTTTTAGGAGTTAATGAGAAAAAACTAACTAAAAGTGATAAAATAATTTCTTGTGCCTCTTGCACGACTAATTGTTTAGCGCCTGTTACTGAAGTGATTAGACAAAATTTTGGCATCAAAAAAGCGGTTATGACCACTATTCATTCCTATACGGCTGATCAAAATTTGGTTGATGGTCCGCATAAAGATTTACGTCGCGCTCGAGCGGCTGCTTTAAATATTGTTCCTACGACTACGGGTGCGGCCATTTCGGTTACTGAAACCATTCCCTCATTAAAAAATAGTTTTGATGGTCTAGCCGTTCGCGTTCCCACCCCGGTTGGCTCTTTATGTGATACGGTTTTTCTTTTAAAGAAAAAAACCACGGCTCAAGCCGTTAATCAAGCTTTTAAAAAAGCGGCGAGTAGTAAATTTAAACATATTATTGAAGCTTCAGAAGAAGAGTTAGTTTCCACTGACATTGTTGGTAATCCTCACAGCGCCATCGTTGATTTATTAACCACTAAAGTTATTGGTGGTGATTTATTAAAACTGGTGGCTTGGTATGATAATGAATGGGGTTATGCTAATCGTTTAGTTGAATTAGCGGTTTATTCACAAAAAATAAAAAGTAATTAATTTATTAAATAAAAAATATGAGATTAAAAAATAAAGTAGCCATTGTCACAGGTGCTGCCTCTGGCCTTGGTCAAGCAATTGCCAATTTGTTTGTGCTTGAAGGAGCAAAAGTAGTTTATTCTGATATTCATGATGATATGCCTGCTAATTTAAATTTAGATCAAGAAAAGGCCATTTATGTTAAATGTAATGTTTTAAAAAGGGAAGAAGTGGCTAATTTAGTTAAGGTGGCTCAAGAAACTTTTGGTAGTTTAGATGTGATGGTTAATAATGCCGGGATTGGTAGTTTGGGTGGCATTTTGGAAGAAAGCGAAGAGTCTTGGCAGAGAACAATCGGAGTTAATTTGACAGGTGTTTTTTATGGTTCACAATTAGCCGCTCAAGCTATGAAAGAAAAAGGTATTAAGGGATCAATTATAAATTTAAGTTCCATATTAGGAACAGTTGGTCTTCAAGGAGCAATTTCTTATTGTGTAGCTAAAGGTGGAGTAGTGCAGTTAACTCAGGCAGCAGCTTTAGATCTAGCTCCTTTGGGAATTAGAATTAATGCTATTGCGCCCGGCTTTATTACGACTAGCATGACTAAAGGTGTGTTAGAGGATGATGGTTTTAATCAAATGATAAAAAATAATACCCCTCTCGGTTATTTGGGCGAACCAAATGATATTGCTTATGCTGCTCTTTATTTAGCTAGTGATGAGGCTAAATATGTAACCGGTGAAATTTTGCATGTTGATGGCGGTTGGACAGCGCGTTAATTTTTTATTAATTCAAAATTATTTATTGATTACGGCGTAAAGAAATGAAAAAAAAGTTATCTTTACTGCAAAAAATAGAGCAAGCCGGACTTTGCGGTCGGGGTGGCTCTGCTTATCCAACAGCAAAAAAATGGCAATTAACTAAAGAGTTTTTAAAGAAAGCTAATAAAGGTTTTATTGTTGTTAATGCGGCTGAAGGCGAACCCGGAGTAAAAAAAGATGCTTATTTACTGGAAAAGCAGACCGCCGAAGTGATTAATGGAGTTGATTTGGCTTTTAAATTTTTAGGACAAAATAAAATTGCCAAAGTTTATATTTATCTTAGCGCTGATTACTACCAAAAATATCATTTAAAGCTCAAGAAAGTTTTAGCCGCCAAGCAATACGCCGCCCTGAATAAAAAAGTAATCTTTTTTATTAAGCCTCATAGACTATCTTACATTTGCGGTGAAGAAACCGCTCTTTTGAATATTATTGAGGGAAAAAGAATTGAACCGCGACCTCGTCCGCCTTTTCCCGGGGAAAAGGGTTTATGGAAGAAGCCGACTTTAGTTAATAACGTGGAAACTTTTTACAGCGTTAGTTTAATTGATAAGAATGATTATAATCATGAACGCCTCTATACTTTAACCGGTGCTCTCAAATATCGCCAAGTTTTTTCTTTGCCTGCCGAATATAGTGTAGAAGAAATTTTAAGAGCGACTAATAACTATCCGGATTTTCCTTTTTTTGTTATGACCGGCGGCGGAGTGTGTGGTGAAATTTTAAATGAAAATCAATTAAATGCTCCGGTTGAGGGTTCGGGGTTGTTAATGGTTTTTGACAAAGAAAAAACTGATTTAAATAAACTTCTAGATTACTGGCTTAAATTTTATGAAAAGGAAAGTTGTGGAGCTTGCACAGCTTGTCGCGAGGGAACTTATCGTTTGCGTGAATTATTTGAGAATAAGCAAGTGAAAGCGGCCATGTTTCAAGATTTATTAGATAATTTAGAAGACTCTAGTCTATGTTCTCTTGGTTCATCTCTTCCACAGACAGTTAAAAGTTTTTTTGATAATGTTTATAAAAAATAATTTTTCATGTTATCAATTAAAATCAACAATCGAAAATATAAAGTTAAGCCAGGTCAAACTATTTTAGAAGTTGCACAAGCGAATAATATTAAAATTCCGTCACTCTGTCATCACCCTGATGTTAAGACAAAGGCCAGTTGTCGAGTTTGTGTGGTGGAAATAAAAGGAATGAATAAATTACAAACTGCTTGTTCAACCGTAGTGAAGGAAGGAATGGATATTTTGACTGAATCACCCCGCGTTAAAAAAGCGCGTAACTTAAATATTGAATTAATTTTTGCCGCTCATATTGAAAAATGTGGTGATTGCACTATACGTTATGATTGCGATTTACTTAAATTAGCGCGAGATTACGGAATTAAGATTACCAGATTTAATGATCGAAAAGGAAAGAGAAAAACTTTTAAGTTTGGAAACGCTGTTGAAATTGACGGCACACAATGTATTGATTGTGCAAACTGTGTTGCCGCTTGCCATCGTCAAGGAATTGATTTTTTGCGTTTAGAGGGCAGTGGTGTTAACCAAGAAATAAAACCGGTTCGCGATCAGGACCATGCCTGTATTTATTGCGGCCAATGTACCAATGTTTGCCCAGTAGCCTCTGCTCAAGAACAGAGTGAATGGCCGGCGGTGGAGCGAGATTTAAAAAATCCGGCAAAAATTATGGTGGCGCAATTTGCCCCGGCAGTGCGGGTTTCTTTGGGCGATGAGTTTGGTTTGCCTTATGGCGCCAATTGTACTAAAAAAATAAACACCGCTTTGAAAAAATTAGGCTTTGACTATGTTTTTGATATAAATTTTGGCGCTGATATTACCACCCTAATTGAGGCAGAGGAACTATTAGAAAAATTAAAGTCAAATAAAAAAAATAAGTTACCAATGTTTACTTCTTGTTGTCCAGCTTGGGTAGCTTATTTGGAATTTTATCAACCTGAACTTTTAGCTCATTTAACAACCGCTCGCTCACCACAAATTCATAATGCCGGAGCCATAAAAAGTTATTTTGCTCAGAAGCACCAAATTAATCCTAAAGATTTAGTCGTGGTTTCCATTGTTCCTTGTACAGCTAAAAAATATGAAGCGCGCCGACCAGAATTATTTTACCAGAAGCGCCCCTTAGTTGATCATGTTTTAACAGTTAGAGAATTTGCTTTTTTATTAAAAAAACATAATATTGATTTAAAGTCCTTAACTGGTTCAGAGACAGATGCTTTGTTTAATGATGGTTCTGGCGCAGCGGCTATTTATGGTGCTTCAGGTGGAGTTATGGAATCAGCTTTAAGAAGCGCTGTTTGTTTGGGTTCAGTAAAAGATAAAACGAAAAAGATGAGCCAGAATAAGCTCTCCGCCGGTCGCTTAGAGTTTAAGGAAGTTAGGGGTTTGAAAGGAATTAAGGAGGCAACAGTAAGTGTAGCTGGCAAACGTCTCAAAGTGGCGGTTGTTAATGGAATTAGAAATTTTAAGCGCTTATCGTCTAAGCTTAATCAATATCACTATGTAGAAGTTATGGCCTGCCCGGGTGGTTGTTTAGGCGGCGGTGGCCAACCTTTCCCAACCACTGATTATATTAGACGCAAAAGATTAGAGGGTATGTATGCTTTAGATAAAAGTAAAAATATTAGACGAGCGCATGAAAATCAGAAAATGCTTGATTATTATAGTTGGGTGAAAGAAAATAATTTATCAGATCAACTTTTACATACCAGTTTCCCAAAAAAGAAATAAATTACTGAAAATAAATGGCCTTAGTTTATGATTATTAAAGATTATGTAAAACAAACAACGAAATCATTGAAGCAAGCTGGCTTTGAGGCTTTTATCGTGGGCGGTTGTGTGCGTGATTATTTAATGGGCAAGGAACCAAAAGATTGGGATATAACTACCAATGCTCGTCCTGAACAAATCTTGAAAATTTTTAAGGAGGCTAAATATAAAAATACTTTTGGCACGGTTATTTTGCCGATTAAAAAAAATGACAAATTAATTACAGTCTTAGAAATAACTACTTATCGTAGCGAACAAGGTTATTCAGATCGACGTCATCCCGATAAAATTAAATTTGAAGATAAGTTGGAAAAAGATTTAGAGCGTCGTGATTTTACCATTAACGCTTTAGCTTTGGATATCAACGGGAAAGAAAAGATTATTGATTTGTTTGGCGGACAAAAAGATATTAAGGCCAAAATTATTCGCGCGGTCGGCGAGCCTAGCGATCGTTTTAAAGAAGACGCTTTAAGAATGTTAAGAGCGGTACGCTTTAGCGCGCAACTGGGTTTTAGTTTAGAACCAAAAACTAAGCGGGCGATTGTAAAATTAGCCGGTAGCCTAAAATTTGTTTCCCAAGAAAGAATCAGAGATGAACTAATTAAAATTTTAGCATCTGATCGTCCGGCTGAGGGTATATATTTATTGAAAGAATGTAAATTATTACAATATATTATTCCCGAGTTAGAAAGAGGCGTGACGGTTAAACAAGATCGTCATCATATTTATCCAGTTTTTAAACATAATGTTTTAGCCTTAAAACATTGTCCCAGTAAAGAATGGCCGGTTCGCCTAGCCGCGCTTTTGCATGATGTGGCTAAGCCTAAAACTAAAAAGATTATTAATAATGTCGCGACTTTTTATAATCACGAATATTTAGGCGCCAAGATGGTGGAAAAAATAATGAAGCGTCTTAAATTTTCCAAAGAAGAAACTGAACGAGTGGTCAATTTGGTTAAAAATCACATGTTTTATTATAATGTGGGTGAAGTGACCGCTGCTTCTGTTAGACGTTTAATTGTTAAAGTAGGAAAAGAAAATTTGCGAGATTTAATTGATTTGCGGGTTGCTGATCGTTTAGGCTCAGGCACACCCAAGGCCATGCCTTATAAGTTAAGACATTTGCAATACATGTTGGAGAAAGTGCAACATGATCCAGTGTCGGTTAAGATGTTAAAAATAAACGGTGATGATTTAATAAAAAAATTAAAATTAACTCCAGGACCAAAAATAGGCGCGATTCTTGACGTCTTGCTAAGTGAAGTAATTGAAGAGCCAAAATTAAACAATCGAGAACTATTACTTAAAAGAGCCAAGGTTTTATCTAAAATGGAAATTGAGCAGTTAAGATTAGAAGCTAAGAAAGTAATTAGCGCTAAACAAGAGGCCGAAGATCAAGACCTAAAAAAACAATATAAAGTCTAATAATATAATTAATTGTAAAAAATATGAAAAAAATATTTTATATTTTAAGCATTATATTGGTAGCTGGTTTATTAACCGCCTGCACTAATAATGCACAACCAACCTCACCAACTTCAAGTCTAGGGGAAAATACTAACTTAGAATTGAATCCGGGAGCAAATCTCGGTTTACAAACTAATGAGCAAACTACTATGAGTATTAAAAATCAAGCTGATTTAACAAAAGAATATTCGCAAGCGGTGATAAACACCAGCTTGGGAAAAATAACAGTCAAATTTTATACCGAAGAATCTCCGGTAACAGTTAATAATTTTTTGAATTTAGCCCAGGCCGGTTTCTATAATAATACTAAATTCCATCGGGTGATTAAGGATTTTATGATTCAAGGTGGTGACCCAAATAGTAAAGAAGTGGATACCCGTCTTTATGGTATCGGTGGACCCGGCTATAAGTTTGCTGACGAAATTAATAATCATAAATTAGTAGCTGGTAGCTTGGCAATGGCCAACAGCGGTCCCAATACTAATGGTTCGCAATTTTTTATTGTTACCGCCCCAGAAACACCTTGGCTTGATGGCATGCATACCAATTTTGGTGAAGTAGTTTCAGGAATGGATGTGGTTCACCAGATTGAAAATGTCCAAACCGGTGAGCGAGACATCCCCACTACGCCGGTTGTTATCAACAGTATTCAACTGTTAAAATAATAAATAGTTAAGTAAAAATAATAAATAGTTAAGTTTATTAAATATACCAGTCTATTAAATATGCAAGTTTATTTAGACAATGCTGCGACCACTGCTCTTGATCAGCGCGTTCTCAAAAAAATGTTACCATTTTTTAGTAAAAACTATGGTAATGCTTCGTCAATTCATAATTTAGGGCAAGAAGCTTTTGATGTCTTACAGAAAGCGAAAAAAAACGTGGCTTATTTGCTTGGTGGTGATGAGAATGGTGTAATCTTTACTTCCGGCGCCACCGAGGCTAATAATTTTATAATTAAAGGAGTTGCTTTAGCTAATCGAAGTAAAAAGAAAAATAAAATTATTATTTCCGCGATTGAGCATCCCTGCGTTAGGGAATCAGCCAAACAATTAGCGCGCGCCGGTTTTATAGTTGAAATTTTACCGGTTAATAAAGATGGTTTGGTTAATCCCAACAACTTGCGAAAAATAATTGATAAGCGTACTATTTTAGTTTCGGTGATGGCTGTTAATAATGAAGTGGGTACTATTCAGGAAATTGAAAAACTGGCCAAAATTACTCATCAGTTTGGAGCCTATTTTCACACTGACGCTGCTCAAGCCGTACCCATCATCAAATTTAATGTCAAAAAAATGGGCATTGATTTTTTAAGTTTATCCGCCCATAAGTTTTATGGTCCAAAAGGAGTAGGCGTCGCCTATCTAAATCGACAAATTAAAATTAAACCACTGATTACTGGCGGTGGGCAAGAAGATGGTTTAAGATCAGGAACTTATAATTTACCCGGCATTGTTGGTCTAAGCGAAGCTCTTGCTTTAGCTTACCAAGAAAGAAATACTTATCTTAAAAAAATTAAATCTTTAAGTACTTATTTTTGGGAAAAAGTAAAAAAAGAAATTCCAGAAGTTAAATTAAATGGCAGTGCTATCAAGCGAGCACCAAATAACATCAACCTGATGTTTAGCTTTGTGGAAGGTGAAGCCATCTTGATTGACTTATCACAAAAGGGAATTTATGTTTCCACTGGCTCGGCTTGTTCAGCGGCTGATTTGCGCGCTTCTTATGTTTTAAAAGCCATGGGTCAAGATAAACATTTTTTAAATAGTAATATTCGTTTTTCTTTTGGTCGCTTTAATACTAAAAAGGAAATTGACTATACTATCAAGGAGTTAAAAAATACTGTTAATCGCCTCCGTTCCTTTTCACCATTTATTAAATAAAATAGATTTATTTATGTTTTTCTTAATCTTGTTATTAACATTTTTATACTTCTCCAAGTATTTACAAATTTTTTAAATTTAGTTAATATTCACTAATAATTTATCAATTTGTTATATATGGCTTTAAAATATACTAAGAAAACTTTAGAGAATTTTCTTAATCCTAAAAATATTGGGCGCCTTGATGAACCTGATGGTTATGCGCAAATCGGAAATCTAGTTTGTGGCGATCAATTAGATTTTTTCTTGAAGGTAGAGAAGGGAGTAATAAAGGAGGCAAAATTTTTGTCTTTTGGTTGTGCTTCAAATATTGCCACTGCTTCAGTCATGACCCAGAAAATCAAAGGAATGAAAGTTGAAGATGCTAAAAAATATGCCTGGGAAAGCATTGTTGATTATTTAGGTGGTCTGCCAAGACAAAAACTTCATTGTTCGGTGATGGCGGTGGAGGGTCTAAGAAAGGCGATTGCTGATTATGAAAAAAGACAAGCCAAAGCGGAAACCGTTAAACAAGCGAAAACCGTTAAAAAAGCAAAAAAGCCGGTAAAAACTAAAATGACTAAATCAATAAAAACCACCAAGAAAGCAAAAACCGTTAAACCAGTAAAAAATAAAATTAAAAATAAAAAGAAATAATTATAAATATTTTTGTACTTTGAAATAAATAAACTAGTAATAATTTAAAAGGGTCCTGGTGGCTCAAGGAGAAAAATTGAAAGATAAACAAAAAAATGAATCAAATGCAGTCAGCGAAACCAAGGAGAAGGAAAATTTAATCGTACCTGACACTAGTGTTATCATTGGCGATCCCAGAGCAATTAATCATTTTCTTAATGATGGCAATTTACTTGTTATTCCATTCACAGTTTTACGTGAGCTTGATAAGCTAAAAAATGATTGGCGTATCGGTTCCGTAGCGCGAACGGTTATCAGACAAATTGAAAACTTGGTTTTCAGTGATCATCCCCAAGTAATCATTGAAAAAAATACTAATTTCAAAGATTTACGGATTGATGCAGCTAAGCCTGATGATCAAATCATCGCTACCTTTAATTATGTTTTGCATACTACCCAGCTTTATGGTGGTTATAAAAAATATAAATTAGTCAGCGATGATACTAATATGAGGATTATTGCGCAAACTTTGTTTAAGGAATTTCCTCAGGTTAAAATTGAGCGCTATCACTCAAATTTAGTTGTTCCGAAAAGAAATCAGGATATTCCCATTGTTTCTGTTTCTGGTTCAGAAGTGAGATTGCGATATGAGTCTGAAATTTTTGGTGAAATTCCTGAAAACGGGGGAGTAATAATTGAAAATTTTCCCAGCTCATCTGCACGTAAAGAAAATTCTTTTTTAACTATCAGAAAAGGTGATAGTTTGGAACCGATTTCTACTTATTTGGAAATCATGGGACTTACCGCAGTTAATGACAAAGGTGTAAATTGGAATCAATTATTAGCTTTTAGACAATTATTAGATAAAGGCATTCATCTCGTTTTTTTGCAGGGTCCAGCCGGAACTGGAAAGACTTTGTTAGCCGTTGCGGCTGCTTTAGAACAGCGCAAAGATTTTGATCAGTTGATTCTGGTTAATCCCATGATTCCTTTAAATAATCAACAAAAAATGGGATTTCTTCCGGGTGATATCAAAGCTAAATCCGCTCCTTGGCTTCTACCTTTTGAGCAAAACATTCGTTTCTTGGAAAAAACACAGAGAAATAGAATGGCCGCGATTTTAAATAACGGTAAAAAGCAAAAAAATAGCAAGGCAAGCAGCAGTGGTATTGATCTTGAAAATGAAACTGGTAATAATATTTCTGAAAAGTATGGCTTTATTTGCCAGCCCCTGGATTATATCCGCGGTCAGACTATTATTAATTCCTTTATTATTGTTGAGGAGGCTCAAAATTTGTCTCAATTGGAGATGAAGACGATTGTTACTCGCGCTGGCAAAGGCACGAAATATGTTTTTTGTGGTGACATCAGTCAAATAGATTTACCCTACATTTCAATTGATAATTCCGGTTTAACTTATGGAATTGAAAAGCTTAGCGGCTTTGGCGCTAAAAATAAAATGGTCGGTGTTTCTATTTTAACTGAAACTGTTCGTTCACCGCTGGCCGCTTTTGCTAGCGAAGTTCTTTAAATCATTTAACAAACAAAAAACGCCCCTGTTTTACAAGGGCGTTTTTCTTTTATCTAAAAATCGGTCAGTTAGAATCTTTTTTCTAGAGGTCTAGCTTCATTAACCACAATTCGGCGACCATCTAATTCTTGATTATTATACATGCTAATTGCTTTTTCCGCATCAGCTTCATTTTCCATTTCCACAAAACCGAAACCTTTAGAACGATGAGTAATACGATCAGTGATAATTATGGCGGATAGAACATTGCCCGCTTTTGAGAAAGCATCGGCTAAGCCTTGTTCAGTTGTCTGATAAGACAAACCGCCAACGAATAATTTTTTCATTTTTTCACTTTTATTTTTAACAAATGTAAGACGACCTTTGTTTGAAAGAAAAAGACGGATTTAGGATCCGCCCTTTCTTTAAAATTGCTTACCTACTTTTTTAGTATATTATATTTATAAAAATAAGTCAAGATTAATCAAAATTAGTCAAGAGTAATTTTAACGCCCGGACTCATTGAAGTCGCTAAGGTGATGTTCTTAATGAAGACCCCTTTAGAAGAGCTTGGTTTGGATTTTTTAACCACTTCAATTAAAGTTTGATAATTAGCGCTTAATTTATCATTAGTAAAGCTTAATTTACCGATTACAGCGTGTAAATTACCTGTATCATCGTTTTTAAAGCTTATTTTGCCTCTTTTAAGCTCTTCAATCGTTTTAACTGGATTAGCGCTCACAGTGTCATTTTTCGGGGAGGGCATTAAACCACGAGTGCCTAATATTTTAGCAATGACCGCTAAATTTTTCATTAAACTTGGTTCAGCAATGGCCACTTGAAAGTCGGTTTTTTCTGTTTTCTTAATTTCGGCAATTAAATCTTCACTTCCCACAAAATCAGCTCCGGCTGCCTTGGCTGCTTTTTCATTTTCCGGAGTCACAAAAGCCGCAATCTTGATTGTTTTACCAGTTCCATGAGGGAGGCTAACTGCGCCTCGTACTTGCTGGTCACCTTTTTTAGCATTAATTCCCAAGCGAACATGAACTTCCACTGACGGATCAAATTTTACCTTATTTACTTTTTTTAAAATTTCCAAAGCTTCATTAATTGAATAACTTTTATTTTTATCGTAAATAGCAGAATAATCTTTCTTTTTCTTTTTGAATACCGTTGCTGCCTTTTTCTTATCGGCTACCGGTTTTTTTTCTATTTTTTTCTTTTCTGGTTTTTCGTTTTTTTTAGGAGTAGTCGTTTCTTTCTGGTTTTCTTTTTTTTCTTTGGTCATACATTTAATTCGTGGTTAGCGTCTTTTTTTTTAAAAAGACTCCCACAAGTTAATAAGTTAATAAATTATTTAATTTCAACACCCATTTGGCGCACTGTACCAGCCACAATTTTTTTAGCGGCTTCTAAATCATGAGCATTTAAATCAGGCATCTTAACGAGCGCGATTTCCGCCAATTGTTTTTCGGTGATGGTGCCTACTTTTTCTGTTAAAGGCTTACTTGAGCCTTTTTTGATACCGGCCGCTTTTTTAATTAATTCACCGGCGGGCGGGGTTTTAAGGATGAAGTCATAGCTGCGATCTTCGTAAACTGTAATTTCCACAGGAATAATATCACCCATTTTATCTTTAGTTTTATCATTGAATTGTTTACAAAATTCAGCGATATTTAAACCGTGTTGGCCCAAGGCTGGTCCGACTGGAGGAGCAGGATTAGCTTGACCACCGGCTATTTGTAATTTAATTTTTGTTTTTATTTTTTTTGCCATATTATTAATTCAAGAACGGAGAAGCGCCGCTCTTCTTTATCTATCAGTATTTATGCTTTTTTAATTTGTAAAAAATCTAATTCCACCGGAGTTTCGCGACCAAATAGGGAAACCGAAACCTTAACTTTACCTTTCGCTTCATCAATCGCTGTTACCTTACCCTCCATATTTTTAAATGGTCCTTCATTAATTTTAACCGGTGAACCAATTACCACATCAATTTGGAATTTAGGATCTTCAACACCCATTCTTTTTTGTAAGGCTTTAACTTCAACTTCGCTAATTGGTGTGGGAATTGTCCCGGAGCCAATAAAGCCGGTTACATTAGGAGTATTTCTGACAATATACCAAGAATCATCTGTTACTATCATTTCCACTAAAATATAGCCGGGAAAGATTTTTTCTTCAACTACTTTTCGTTTACCGTTTTTTATTTTGATTTTCTTTTCGGTCGGAATTAAAATGTTAAAAATCTTATCTTCCATGTCCAGAGACTCAACTCTTTGTTTTAAATTTTGGGCGACGTTTTCTTCGTAACCAGAATAGGTATGAATCACATACCAACGTCGGCCTTGATTAAGAAGCTGTTTAGCCATAATTTTAAAATAAGAACTATTTTAATAACTTGGTCTTTAAAGGATGAATTTAAAGCCAAGGTTGAAAATATAATCAAGAGCGCCTAAAAAAGCAGCCACAATTAAGCTGATTGCGATTACTAAAACTGTGTAGTTATAAGTTTCTTTTTTAGTCGGCCAAGTCACCTTTTTCATTTCCGAAATTGAGGCCTTGATATAGTTTATTAATTTGTTCATAAAGAGAATGAATAGGTAATTAAAAATAGCCTTTTGGCCACTTTTTTATCTATTAAAATAATACAAAATTGAAGGGTGCTTGTCAAGGGTTTTTAGGGTCTTGGATAATTTTTTTTATAGTATTAATTTTTTGGCTAAAACAAGCTTAAATTTTTTTGTTTATTGCGTTTTAAAGCTAAACAGGATACAATAAAATCAGTGGTGCGCAAGCACTAATTTTAACTTTGCGAAATTAAAATATTTCAATATGGTTAGCCCAAATCTTATAAAGAAAAAATCTTTTACCAAAGCCGTCGAAATTAACGATGACACTAAAAAACTTTTTCAGATTATTTATAACGATCAAACAAAGAAAGAAGAATCAAACGACAGCGAACCAAAAATTAGAGTATCAGAACTTATTTCTCGACTGGCTTTTTTTTATGAAAAGATTAGAAACGCCGTTGATTATGATGAAGAAAATTTAATCAGGAAAAATGCCATCGCCAGAATTTTGCGTCGTCATGTGATTATTGAAGGGACAGTTAAGGATGTTGATAGCGAGGGATTGGCTAATTATTTATTAATTGAACTTATTCGGGGCGGATATTTACCTAATAACCAAATTCCAGAAACAAGAATTAAAGAAGTAGCAATTTTGCTTAATAAGTACTTGTCTCTTAAAGAGCAATTGATTAAAAAAATTAATTCTTCTTTAGGCCGGAAAGTTGATTTAAGACAAGCTGAAATTTTAGTTAAAGAAAAAAATAAAGTTATTCGTTGGATATTAAGTATTGCCGCTTGCGAAATTGAGGAAAGTCTTAGTCCTAACAAGGTAAAGCAAATGGTGGTTAATAACATGTTTGATGTTTTAACCAAAGAAATTACCTTGCCCAAAGACATGCCTTATGAAGATGATTTGGAAATTCAAATTTATTTAAGTATCGGCCGAAAATATCTTAATCTAGACAGAGAAATTCTCAGTTTTATTCTTTTTAAATATTACAATGATGATTGGCTTAATTTAAATAAAGCTCAGCTTGATGATGAGGATCAAGAAAAAATAAAAAAAATTGCCGACAACATCAAAATAATCAGGACGAAAATAACTGAACAGTTAAATCATCCCTTAGCTAAGCAGTTGGATAAGATAGTTCGTCGCTATTCTTTGTATTATAATGTTTTGACCGAAACTATTAGCGAAAATCCAGTAAAGGTTTATAGCGAGTTGCAAAAGGGGGAAAGTAGTTTTTTGAATTTAGCGAGAAATACTTGCGAAAAAAAATATTCAAAAGCCAAAGCTCGTTTATGGCGAGCGGCCATTCGCAGTATTATTTATATTTTTCTTACTAAATCAATATTTGTTATTTTAATTGAAGTGCCGGCCATTAAGTTTTTTAATGAACCGATTAATTATGTTTCTTTGGGAATAAATGTTATGTTTCCGGCCGCGCTTTTGTTTTTGATTGTCCAATTAACTCAGAAGCCGCGCAAAGACAACACAGAAAAAATTATTGCCGGTATTAGAGAGATCGCTTTTTTAGGAGAAAGCAAGAGACAGGCGACTGTTTTGCGACGCAGTAAAAGTCGTAGCTTATTTGCCAGTGTTGCCTTTAATTTAATCTATAGCGCTGCCTTCATTTTCTCTGTTTATATAATTGTGATTGCTTTAGAAAAACTTGGCTTTAATTGGGTGAGTATTTTGATTTTCTTATTCTTCCTCGCTTTTGTTAGCTTCTTCAGTGTGGTAGTCACCCGAGGTGTTAAAGATTTAATGATTGTTGAGCGGCGAGAAAATATTGGTACCTTTTTGGTTGATTTATTCTATATGCCGATTATTTTAGTGGGTCGTTGGTTGTCTAATAAGATGTCACGACTTAATATTTTTGTTTTCATATTTGATTTTATTATTGAAGCGCCGTTTAAAATTTTGGTTAATGTTGCTGAGGATTGGACTAAATACGTTCGTGAAAGACGGGATAACATGGAATAAGACGGGATAACATGGAATAAATTATGGCTTTATTGAGCATAGTTGCTACACCAATTGGCAATTTAGAAGATATAACTTTGCGCGCTCTTAGAGTGTTACGGGAAGCAGATTTTATTTTATGTGAAGATACGCGCGTCACCAAAAAACTATTAAACGCCCATAGTATTAGCACACCGACTATTTCCTATCATCAACATTCAGGGCGCTATAAAATTGATAAAATTTTAGAATTACTCCGGGCAGATAAAAAAATTGCCTTGGTGACTGATGCGGGTACGCCGGGCGTATCTGATCCAGGCAGTTCTTTGGTATCGTCAGTACGACAAGAATTAAAGCACCAAGTTAAAATTGAAAGTATTCCCGGCGCTTCAGCTTTAACAGCCGCCCTTGCTTTAGTCGGACAAGGATTTGAACATTTTTTATTTTTAGGATTTTTGCCTCATAAGAAAGGTCGTCAAACTTTAATTAAAGAAATTGTTAACAGTCCTTATCCAGTGATAATTTATGAATCAAAACACCGATTGATAAAATTGTTAACAGAAATACAATCGTGCTCTAAAGCTCTTAGTAAAATTCGGAAAATTTTTATTGCCCGCGAATTAACTAAAATGCACGAAAGTTTTTATGAAGGCGAGGCCGGTGAACTGATAACTAAACTTCAAGAAAATTTAGATAATTTAAAGGGAGAATTTGTTGTTTTAATTAAATAATCAATTATGAAAAATAATAATTTTTACATCACTACCACTTTACCCTATATAAATTCCGAACCGCATATTGGCTTTGCGGCAGAGATTATTCGAGCGGATGTTATTGCTCGCTATGAAAGACAACAGGGCAGAGAGGTCTTTTTTAATACCGGCACTGATGAGCATGGTTTGAAAATTTATTTAAAAGCTCAGGAGGAAGGACTCTCTGTTAATGATTATTGTGATAAATATTCTGCTAAATTTTTGCCTTTGAAAGAAAGTCTAAATTTAACTTTTGATAAATTTATTCGTACCACTGATGCTCACCATATCGCCGCTGCCCAAGAATTTTGGCGTCGTTGCGCAAAGCAGGGAGATATTTATAAAAAACACTATGAAGTAAAATATTGCGTTGGTTGTGAAATGGAAAAAACGGATTCGGAATTAGTGAGTGGTCGTTGCCCTTTGCATCCCAATCAGGATTTGGAAATAATTAAAGAAGAAAATTATTTTTTTCGTTTTTCCAAATATCAAGAAAAGTTGTTAGACCTTTATAAATCTCAGCCGGATTTTGTTTTGCCGGCTAGTCGTTTGAAAGAAATAAATACTTTTGTGGCTAACGGTTTGCAAGATTTTAGTATTTCCCGGCAGAAAGATAAGATGCCTCATGGTGTACCTGTACCTGACGATGATAGTCAAGTGATGTATGTTTGGTTTGACGCTTTAGTGAACTATGTTTCCACATTGGGTTGGCCGGAAGATGAAGCTAATTTTTTATCTTTTTGGCCGGCGCTTCAAGTTTGCGGTAAAGATAATTTGCGTCCGCAAGCAGCCATGTGGCAAGCCATGCTTATGTCAGCCGGCTTACCAAGTTCCAAACAAATTTTAGTTTTTGGTTTTATCACTGCTAACGGTGAAAAAATGAGTAAGAGTTTAGGCAATGTAGTTAGTCCCTTTGATTTAGTTGCTCAGTATGGCAGCGAAGCGGTTCGTTATTATTTATTGGCGGAGATACCAACTTTTGAAGATGGTGATTATTCAAACGAAAAGTTTAAAATTCGTTATAATGCGGATTTAGCTAATGGTTTAGGCAACTTAGTTTCTCGAGTAGCTAACTTACTGGAAAAAAATGAAATAAAGACGGAAATTAAAATTGATTTGACAGATAAAAATTTTAGTAATACGGCTACTGATTTTAAAAAGGCGATGAATGGCTATCGTTTAAATGAAGCTTTACATATTATTTGGGACAGAATCAGAGCGTGTGATGAAACCTTGAGCGCTAAAACTCCTTGGAAATTAAGTAATAAAAAAGAAATCGCCGCTATTTTAAAACCTTTGGCCCAAGATATTGTAAATATTGCTTATCTTTTAGAACCTTTCTTGCCTAGTAGCGCCAAAAAAATTCAAGAACAATTTTTAGCTCCGCAAATAAAAAAAGGCGCTGGACTTTTTCCGCGGTTAGAATAATTTTTTATAATTATTTATATGTCAATTATTGATTTAATTATTCTTTTTATTCTTGTCTTTTTTACCTACCATGGTTTAAAAAAGGGTTTGATTCGTTCGTTAGGAAATTTAGTGGCTCTTATTTTTGGCGCTTATTTTGCCAGCCATTTTTATTTAAAGTTTTTTGAATGGGGAAGTGTTTGGGTAAAAGATCATGAGGCTCTAGGAAAGGTTTTGGCTTTTATAATTCTATTTATCGCTGCTACCCAATTAGTGAATTTTGTTTTTTTCTTAATTGAAAAAATCTTTAACTTGTTAGCCTTTATTCCCGGCAGTAAATATATTAATAATTTACTGGGCGGAGTTTTGGCCTTACTGGAGGGTTCGCTTTTTTTGGGTTTAATTATTTTTGTTGCTTCACGTTATGCGGTAATTGATACGATGTTTGGCAATCATTTAACTAATTCATTTTTTGCCCCCTATTTATTGAAAGTAGTTAATTTGATTTTACCAATTTTACCAGAGGCTTTGAAAGCTTTAAAAGCGATTATCTAAATTAAGCTTTGAAAGCGATTATTTAAACTAAGATGATTCGTATAAAAAAGAAAAACTCTGATTTTAGCTCAGCTGAGCTTGCTTTGATTGTTCAAAAAATTAAGCAGGGTCAAATTTTAATTTTGCCGACCGATACAATTTACGGTTTAAGTTGTTTAAGTTTAAATAAAAAAGCTTTAGAAAAAATAGTACGAATAAAAAAACGAGCCAGTGATAAACCTTTCATCAATTTAGTAAGTAGTTTGAGCATGGCTAAAAAGTATGCTTCAATTAAAACTAGGGATGAAAAAGAAATACAAGATATTTGGTTAAACGATAAACGGCCAACGACTATAATTTTGCCTGCTAAGAAAAATCTACCTCGCCAAATGCTAAGTCAAATAGTAAGTAAGGACGGGACAATTTCCTTGCGTTTGCCTAAATCAGATTTTTTAATTAAAATAATAAGGAAAGTGGGTGCGCCGCTTATTTCCACTAGTTTAAATTTAAGCGGAGAAAAGCCTTTGAGTAATTTAAATAGTTTAAATAAATATTTTTTGCCTTCCAATCAGCCTGATTTAATTATTGATATTGGCGAGCTCAAAAAAGCCAAACCCTCAAAAATAATTGATTGGCGTTTTAATCCGCCTAAAGTCATTAGAAAATAATATGAAAATAAATAGAAAATATAAAAAAATAATTTTGCCCATTTTGCTTTTGGTAGTGATGGGCGGTATTTTTTTGTCTGGTTTTTATTTGGGCAATTCTAATCGTCCGCCTAGAAACAGACAAACTTTGGCTTATTCAGAAGAGGCGCGCCAAGCTTTTTTAAATGGTGACCGGGAATCTTTTGATTTTAATCTTTATTTTGAAGTTTGGAATAGCATAAAGAGTAATCATTTTAGTAAGAATCAAATTAAAGAACGGGATTTGTTTTATGGTTCGCTTGAAGGTTTAGCGGGTGCGACCGATGATCCTTATACGGTATTTATGGATCCTGAATTAACTACGGAGTTCTATCAAGATTTGGCCGGTACTTTTGAAGGAATCGGTGCGGAAGTGGGTAAGCGAGATGACATGATTACGATTGTCGCTCCTTTAGAAGGAATGCCAGCCCAAAAAGCCGGTTTAAGAGCCGGTGATAAAGTTTATGCGATTAATGGTGAATCAGCTTTAGGGTTAACCGTTACCCAAGCAGTTAAAAAAATACGTGGTCCCAAAGGAACCACTGTGACTTTGACAATTATTCGAGGTGAAGCAAAGCCCTTTGATGTTGAAATTGTGCGCGATAAAATTGTTATTGCCAGTGTTGAAACGGAAATGCGCAGTGACGGCTATTATGTTATTCGCATTACTAACTTTAATGATGATACAGAAGCACTCTTTAATCAGGCCATTAATGATATTTTAACTAAATCACCCAAAGGAATAATCCTGGATTTAAGAAATAATCCCGGTGGTTATTTGGAAACAGCCGTATTTGTGGCAAGTGAATGGATTGAAGATGGATTAGTGGTGGCGGAACAATTTGGTGAAAATAGACGCAATGAACATTTTTCTAATCAAAGAGCTAGATTGAAAGATTTTGCCACGGTTGTTTTAATTAATGAAGGTAGTGCTTCAGCGTCGGAAATTGTGGCGGGTGCCTTGCGAGATTATAAAGAAGCGACTATTATTGGGATGAAAAGTTTTGGCAAAGGATCAGTTCAGGCAGTAAAAGATTTAAGCGATGGTTCGTCTTTAAAATTAACAGTTGCTCATTGGCTAACTCCGGCCGGTGACCAAATTAACGAAAAAGGTATTGAACCAGATATTACTGTTGATTTTACCGAAGAAGATATAAAAAATGAAAAAGACCCGCAGTTTGATCGGGCACTTGAATTTTTAAAAACTGGAAAATAAAAAAGGAGCGAAAAAAATGCTTACGCTCCTTTACTGTTTTGCTCTGCTTAGAAGAAGTTGATTACTCCTCCCAAATTTCTTTTTCAATCGGGCTGTGTTCTCTGTAGAATTTATCGCTCAAGAGACGATTAAATTTTAATTCTTCATCAGAAGAAAACCCAATAAGTTTAATGCCGTTACAGCTGGTGTGTCGTCTTTGAAATTCCAGAACATGGAATTCAGTTTCTACTGGAAAATCTTCCGCAATTAGTTTGACTACCTTTCTCAGGTTTTTGGTTTCAAGTAAAACATCACCGTCGCCGTTTGAAACAAGCATTTTTTGGTTCAACAATAGTTTCACAAATAGTTCTACATTCATTTTCCCAGATTTAGATTTGTTAAAATTATAAAAAGAACGATAGCAATACTTTATCATAAACATATAAGATCGTCAATATTATGAAAAATAAGCCAAAAAAAGATAAAAATATGGAGAAAAAAGAAAAAAATACGAAATTTATTTTTGTGGTTGGTGGCGTTATGTCAGGTGTAGGTAAGGGAGTAACTACTGCTTCTATCGGTCAAATACTGCAGGCGCGCGGTTTTAATGTTAGTGCCATAAAAATGGATCCCTATATTAACGTTGATGCTGGAACTATGAATCCGATTGAGCACGGCGAAGTGTTTGTTACTGAAGATGGTGATGAAACTGATCAAGATATTGGTAATTACGAAAGATTTTTAAATAAAAATATTTATCGCGTAAATTACATGACTACCGGACGCGTCTATCAGTCAGTAATTGAACGCGAACGAAATTTAGAATACAAAGGCAAATGTGTTCAAGTGGTGCCACATATTCCCTTGGAAATTCGTAATCGAATTGAAAAAGCGGTTGAAAAAACCGGTGCGGAAATTATGATTATTGAAATTGGCGGCACCGTGGGGGAATATGAAAATTTATTGTTTTTAGAAGCAGCCCGAGTAATGAAACTTTTTAATCCCAAAGATGTTTTGTTTGTAATTGTTTCTTTTTTACCGCTTCCCAATAAAATTGGCGAAATGAAAACCAAACCAACACAACATGCTGTTCGCAGTTTGCAGGGAGCCGGAATACAACCTGATTTTATTGTAGCGCGCAGTGAAAAACCAATTGATATGATTAGGAGAGAAAAGTTATCAATTAATTGCAATGTGCCGATTGATTGTGTGATTGCCGCGCCTGATGCTGATTCTATTTATGAGATTCCTTTAAATTTTGAAAAAGATAATTTAGGCGAGCGAATTCTGGAAAAATTAGGTTTACCTAATAAAAAAGAAAATAATGATGCTTGGCGTAAACTTGTTCAAGCTACTAAAGTTAAGGGCCCAATAGTTAATATTGGCATCGTCAGCAAATATTTTGCCAGTGGCGATTTTGAATTAAGCGATTCTTACATATCAGTTATTGAAGCAATTAAGCACGCTGCCGCTTATAATCATTGTAAGGCTAAGATTCATTGGTTGAATGCGGAAGAAGTGGCGGAAAATAAGGCTCGCGCCTTAAAAGGTTTAGATGGAATTATTATTCCTCAAGGTTGGGGCGGACGTGGATCAGAAGGGAAAATAGAAGCGATTAAATATTGTCGCGAAAATAAAATTCCGTTTTTCGGTTTATGTTATGGCATGCAAATGGCGGTGATTGAATTTGCGCGTAATGTCGCTGGCTTAAAAGAAGCTAACTCAGTAGAAATAAATGCTAAAACTCCTGATCCAGTTATCCATATTATGCCTGGTCAAGAAAAATTAATTAAAGAAAAAGGCTATGGCGGAACAATTCGTCTGGGCGGTTGGCCTTGTTTGATAAAACCGGAGACACGTTTTGCTCAGGCTTATAATAAGTTTAATAAAAAAAAGATTATCACTGAACGCCATCGTCATCGCTATGAATTTAATAATACTTATCGTGCTCAATTTGAGAAATTAGGTTTAACTGTTTCCGGCACTTCGCCGGATAATGAGATAGTGGAAGCGATTGAAATAAAAGAGCATCCTTTCTTTATTGGCGTACAATTTCATCCAGAATATATTTCGCGACCCTTGGCGCCGCATCCTTTATTTGTTGAGTTTATTCGTGTTTGTAAAAATAAAAAATAGCTAAAAATAAAAAACAACTTGATAAAAAAACAACCTCAGAATTTAGAGGTTGTTTTTTATCATCTATTTGATTTATTTTTTACGGGAATTACTTTTAGTATTTTTTTTCACTTTTTTTACTTTTACAGTTGTTTTCTTAGGAGTAGCTTCCTTTGTCACCACGTTTACAATTTTAGTAATTTTAAGATTACCATCAAATTTCTTTAATTTTCTCGTAGTGAATTTAACAAAACCACTTTTTAAAGCAAAAAGCGTGTCATCTTTACCTTTTTTGACATTTAATCCTGGGTAATATTTGCTACCACGTTGTCTAATAATAATCGCGCCAGCTTTTGCCCATTCGCCATCAGTAATTTTTACGCCGAGACGTCTGCCCGCTGAATCGCGTCCGAGGGAAGTAGAACCGGCGGCCTTCTTTGTTGCCATATTAGTTTACCAAAAAAATACTAGCTCTTAGCTTGTATTTTATTTGCTATTATTTCTTGTATTATTAATTAAATATAACAAAAGCATCATAAATTGTCAAATTTACTTAAGTAGGATAAAATTTAGCTAATATTTTGACTTTTTTTAAACTATAATTAGCTATTTTAACAGTTTTATTTTTTTATAAATGTGTTATAATAAGTACATAAATAATTAAAAAATTAATTATAATTTTTATGATAAAAGTAGAGCAAAATAAATGCATAGGTTGTGGCTTATGCGCTGGTATTTGTCCAGACACTTTTCAAATGAATAGTGAAAATAAATCAGAAGTAATCAATGATGAAGTAAATGATTGTGTTAAGAATGCGGTAAAAAATTGTCCGGTAGGGGCAATAAATTTATAATTCTATTTACTATGCCGGCAGAGAAAATAATTAATTTAAAAAACAGAGCGCATTCTTTTGAAAAACCAGTTTCACCTGGTAAGATTGAGGTTTTTAAAAGCGGTCAATCAGCAGAGCAGGGAGTAGAACAAAAAATTGAAAAAAGTTTTGAGAAGAGCAAAGAAATTATTGAGCAAGAAAAATCAAGTTCTGAGACAAAAGAAATTACTGATGGTGGCTTGGCGGCCGGCAGTCAAGCTCAGGTTTATTATCAAGCGCGAGTTAAAGCAATTGATGATATTTTATCAGCTGGTTTGCACGAAATTTATTTAAACATGAATCCGGCTAAACAAAAAGAATTCAAGCAAGTCGGTGAAGAAACAGTTGTAAAAATTGCTGGTTTATTAGAAAAGGCTAAAGTTAAAGTCGACAAGATAATTGATTTGATAAGAAAATGGCTCAAAATAATTCCAGGCGTTAACAAGTTTTTTTTGGAGCAAGAAGCAAAAATTAAAGCTGATCGAATTATTAAATTAAAAAATAATAATTAAGATATTAAATTATGCCAACCACCAATGTTATAAATTTTGGTTCAGTTTTCCCGGTGGTAATAATTTCTCTTTTAGTCATCTTTGGGCTAGGAGTTATTTTGTTAATTTTAAAAACCTATTTTTCTAGTCGACGCTATTTTAATCATCAAATTTTTTTAATTAAAATTCCTAAGAACACTGATAATAAAGATGAGGGTGATTTGAATGTTCAAAGTATAAAAGAAGAAATTGCTAAGGGCGAAACTATTTTTGCCTCTATCGGCGGTTTAAGAGCACAACGTGGTTTTAAAGCCTGGTTTTTTGGACGTGATGACCATATCTCCTTTGAAATAGTAGCCAATAACAGACAAATCGCTTTTTATTACGCTGTTCCTGAGAAAGACGTGCGCTATTTAGAACAACAGATTCATGCTCATTATCCAGAAGCGGTAATTGAGCAGGTTGAAGATTATAATTCTTTTAAAATTAAAGGTAAGGCGGTAGCGGCTACTTTGAAAACGGTTAAAAGTTTTATTTTCCCTTTAAAAACTTATCAGAAGATGGAGGTTGATCCAATGAATTCTTTAATTAATGTTTTATCAAAATTAGATAAAGATGAAAGTTTAGCAATTCAATATTTAGTGCGAAGCGCTAAGGGTGCTTGGCATGGTGTAGTTAGGAAAATGGTGGCTAGAATACAACAAAAAGGATCAGTGGTTGATGGTTTGCGTCCCAAATTTTATGACTTTATCTTTCCCTCTGGTTCAATTGGACAAAAGAAAAAAACCGATGCAGAACCAGAAAAAAAAGAAAAGAAGTTAACTGCTACGGAAGAAGATATGTTAAAGATGGTGGAGGAAAAAAATTTGAAAGCGGGCTTAGATGTGAATTTACGTATTTTAAGTTTTGCTCCTACTAAAGAAAAAGCCGAACGCTATCTGGAAAATATTGCCAGTGCCTTTAATGAATACAATAATTTTAGTTACGGCAATTCTTTCTCGCGACCCAGAAAATCAAATCAAGAAAAAATTATAAATGATTTTATCTATCGTCATTTTCGCGAAAGCCAAAGTTTCTTATTAAATAGTGAAGAGCTAGCCAGTATTTTTCATTTGCCGCTTAGCACGACAGAAACACCAAATATTTTATGGTTAACCGCTAAATCCGCGCCCGCACCGGCGAATTTACCTGATGAGGGAGTAATTTTAGGAAATAATTTTTATCGTGGTCAGAAAAGGGAAGTTCGTTTAAAACGTGAAGATCGACGTCGTCATACTTACATCATTGGTAAATCAGGTACTGGTAAATCCGTTTTACTGGCTAATATGGCGATTCAGGATATTCAAAATGGTGAAGGCGTTTGTGTTCTTGATCCGCATGGTGATTTAGTGCAAGACATTTTAGAACGTATACCGCCGGAAAGAGCCGAAGATGTTATTTTATTTTCTCCGGCTGACTTAGAAAGACCAATGCCATTAAATTTATTAGAATACGATGAGCGTTATCCAGAACAAAAAAGTTTTGTGATAAATGAAATGATTGGTATTTTTGATAAATTATATGATTTAAAGGCGACCGGCGGACCAATGTTTGAGCAATACATGCGTAACGCCATGCTTTTAATTATGGATGATCCGGAAACCGGCTCAACCTTAATGGAAATACCAAAAGTTTTAGCCGATGAGAATTTTCGGCGTTTAAAAATTTCTCGTTGTAAGAATCAAACCGTAATTGATTTTTGGACCAAGGAAGCGGAGAAAGCGGGCGGGGAAGCGGCTTTGGCCAATATTGTGCCCTACATTACTTCTAAATTAACTTCCTTTATTTCCAATGACATGATGCGACCAATTATTGGTCAACAGAAAAGTGCTTTTAATTTGCGTGAAGTAATGGATAAGCAAAAAATTCTGCTTGTTGATTTACCCAAAGGAACTGTTGGAGAAATGAATGCTTATTTATTAGGAATGATTTTGGTTGGTAAAATTTTAATGTCCGCTTTATCGCGTACTGATCTGCCCAGTGCCGAGCGTAAAGATTTTTATCTCTATATTGATGAATTTCAAAATTTCACCACTAACTCAATTTGCCAAATTTTATCTGAGGCACGAAAATACGCTTTGAATTTAATAATTGCTCATCAGTATATTGGACAGCTATCAAAAAATAATAATACGGAAATTAAGGATGCGGTTTTTGGTAACGTTGGGACGATTATTAGTTTTAAAATTGGTACTGAAGACGCGGAATTTTTACTCAAAGAGTTTAGTCCGGTTTTTAATGAATATGATTTAATTAACATTGATAAAGGAACCGCCTATATAAAATTGTTAATTGATAATAGCGCGGCGCGACCTTTTTCTTTGAAAACCACTTGGCCTTTAGTAGGTGTAAAAAGGGAAGGAATGGCGGCCCAAATTAGATCATTGTCGCGTTTAAAATATGGACAAAATGTTCGTTTAGTAGAAGCGGAAATCGCTAAACGAACGCAGATAAGAAAATAATTTATGTCAACACTTTATCGTGATTATCGACCTCAGAAGTTTGCCGAAGTACTTGGTCAGAAACACATAAAAATAACTTTACAAAATGAAATTGCGCAACAAAAATTAGCGCAGGCTTTTTTATTTTGTGGTCCAAGAGCGGTTGGTAAAACCACCTTGGCACGTGTTTTAGCTAAATCAGTTAATTGTTTAAATCGTCAAGACGGTGAATATGAGCCCTGTGGAACTTGTGCTAGTTGTTTATCAATAACCGCGGGCAATAATTTAGATGTAATTGAAATTGATGCTGCTTCAAATACTGGTGTTGATAATGTGCGCGAAAATATTATCTCTTTTTCGCGACTTACTCCCAGTCAAGCAAAGTATAAAGTTTTCATTATTGATGAGGTGCACATGCTATCACCCTCGGCCTTTAATGCTTTATTAAAAATAATTGAAGAGCCACCGACTTATGTAATTTTTATTTTGTGTACCACTGAAATTCATAAAGTCCCCAGTACCATTGTTTCGCGTTGCGAGCGGTTTGATTTTAAACGCATTAGTGTGATTGAGATTGTCAGTAAATTAAAAAAAATTGCTTTGCAAGAAAAAGTGGAAATTGATGATAAGGTGTTGGAAGCAATTGCTCGTCGCAGCGGTGGTCATTTACGAGATGCGGAAAGTTTATTAGGGCAGGTGTTTGCTTTAGGCGATAAGAATATTACTTTAGAGCAAGCGGAATTAATTATTCCTAGTTATAATAATAACGAAGCGGTTGATTTAATTGAAGCGCTCAATCGTAAAGATGTTGTTAAAGCGATTAGCTTAATTAATTTTTTAGTTGATAATGGTATTAATATTCGTAATTTTAATAGTGAGGCAATAAATTTAGTGCGAAAAATGATAATTGCCAAAATTAGCCCGGAGCTATCTGATAATTTAGGTTTAAATTTAGGAGAAGCACTTGAACTACGCATTCATAGCATTAATGCCTTAATTACTCTAGATAATTTAGTGTTTTACGCGCGTCGCTTACTGAGCGCTTACAATGAAAAAAATCCGCTTATCTCTCAATTACCTTTAGAATTAGCCGTGATTGAAATTTGTACTGGTCAAAGTAGTTTTGATTTTACAAGCTCGCCTAAAGAGAAAATTAATCTTCCTAATTCGGCTTCATCTACGAAAGTAAATTTAGCCATGAATAAAAATAAAGATAATAAAAATAATCAAGTTGTAAATCAAGAATTAAAATCTAATTCGCCTGTCCAAAAAGATGCTAGCAACCTTTGTTTAAGTTGCGCCGAGGTAAGAGAAAAATGGCCGGAGTTTTTAGTTAAAATCAAAAAACATAATCATTCTTTGTCGTTTGTACTGCAAAATTGTGAACCCCAAGCAATGGATTCAGGAACTTTGCGTTTAATGTTTAAATATAAATTTCATCAGGATAGAGTAAATGATGAGAGCATTAAAGGCTTGATTGAAAAAACTTTAGCGGAAGTGTTTGGTTCGGGAATTAGTTTAGTTTCCGTGCTTGATGAAAATATGGAAATAAAAAAATATTCTTCAGCCACATCAGAGTCCGGCGATGTTAATTCTAGTGATTCGTCTTCAACTGCAACTAATTCAGTCAGCAGTCAGCAGGAGATGAGCGCTACTGAGCAGAAAGTAAAGGAAAAAGAACCTAATTTGCTAAATAATTTATTAAATGCCTTTGGTGGAGAAGTAATTAATTAAAATATAAAATTAAAAATAAATATATGTTAGACATTAAGTACATTAGAGAAAATTTAGATGAAGTCCGCGCCGGGCTTTTGAAAAGAATGTCAGCTGATAAATTGGATTTGGAAAAAATTATTGAACTTGATGATGAAAGACGAATTATTATTAATCAGGTTGAAGAACTAAAAGCAGAAAGGAATAAAAATTCCAAAGTTAAACCTAGTCCGGAAATAATTGCTAAAATGAAAAATTTGGGTGAAGAAATAAAAAATCTTGATGAGAAATTAGAAAAAATTGATGAAGAATTAAAAGAAAGATTATCGGAATTACCCAATATTCCTTGGCCTGATGTTTTGCCGGGCGGAAAAGAAAATAATGAAGTGATATACACCTACAAAGAAAAACCGGAATTTTCTTTTACTCCCAAAGATCATGTTGAACTAGCCACTTCCTTGGGCTTGATTGATTATGAAAGAGCTGTGAAGATGTCTGGCTCTGGGTTTTGGTGTTATACCGGTTTAGGTGCTTGGTTGGAATGGGCGCTTCTTTCATATTTTGCCGATTTTCACGCTAGCAATGATTTTGAATTTATGATCCCTCCTTTTTTGCTAACCGAAAATTCAGCCTATACTTCCGGACATTTACCAAAATTTAGAGATGATTTGTATTGGAATCAAGATAAACTTTGCCTTAATGCCACGAGTGAAATGATGTTGGGTAATTATCATCGTGATGAAGTTTTAACTGAAGAAGAACTACCAAAAAAATATTTTGCTTATTCACCATGTTTTAGAAGGGAAGCCGGTAGTTATCGTCAAGAAGAAAGAGGCATGATTCGCGGTCATCAATTTAATAAAATTGAAATGTTTATTTATTCTCGACCGGAAGAAAGCTGGAAAATGTTTGCGGAAATGGTGAATGCCGCCCAAAAGTTAATGGAAGGTTTAAATCTTCATTTTCAAATTTCCAAATTAGCGGCGGAAGATTGTAGCGCAGCCATGGCCAAGACTTATGATTTAGAAGTTTATATTCCGAGCATGAATATTTACAAAGAAGTAAGTAGTGTTTCCAATGCCCTTGATTATCAGGCTAGACGTGGTAATATAAGATATAAAAATAATGCCACAGGCAAGAATGAATTTCTGCATACTTTAAACGGTTCTGGTTTAGCCACCAGTCGTCTTTTACCAGCTATTTTGGAGCAAAATCAAGAAGCGGACGGATCAGTTGTTATCCCGAAAGTTTTACGCCAATATTTGCCAAAAAGGCTTAAAGTAATAAAGAAGAAATAGTAAGGAAAAAAATGAAAAAAGGACTACTGCTTACATTTATTGTTTTGTTTTGCTTTATCCCGGTTTTTTCTAATGCGGCTCAGTTAAAAAGCAGCTATCCACGCTTGGCCAATTATTATTTGAAATGGGAATTAAATTCAACTGAAGCGCGAGAATTAGCGAAATGGGATTTGCTTATTTTGGATATGGAAGTCGGCTCTAATAGTCCGGACGCCATTAAGCTGATTAGAGAAATTAATCCGCAAGTAATCATTTTGGCCTATATCACTTCTCAAGAAATAATTGAGGATATTAATCAAGCCGCCGGTAATACCGGTGCTTTTTTGAGAAGAGAGTTAAAAAGTAATATTGTTGATAGTTGGTGGTTGCGTGATCAATTTGGTCAGCGGATTTCCTTTTGGCCGGGAACCTATATGTTAAATTTAAGTGATGGCGCTGGTTTAAATTCACAAGGACAAAGATTTAATGATTATTTACCGGAATTTGTCGCGCAAAAAATCGCCAGTCTAAATTTATTTGACGGCGTTTATTATGACAATACTTGGGGAGATGTTTCTTGGGTAAATAATGGTAATGTAGATGTAAATAACGATAGAGTCAAAGACAATCCAAGTACGGCCGATACTGCTTGGTCAGCGGGATTTCTCAAGATGTTGAAAAAAACGCGTACACTTTTAGGTGATAAATTTATAATTGTTGGTAATGGTCGTGTTTATCAAGGTTATCAAAATCTTTTAAATGGAATGATGTTGGAATCATTTCCTTCGGAATGGGAAAATGGCGGACATTGGACCGGATCTATGCAAACCTATTTACGTTTACCAACTCTTAATGTTAATCCGCAAATTTCCATTATTAATGTTAATAAGAAAAATCAATATAATTATCCGGCTTTTCGTTTTGGTTTAACCAGTACTTTATTGGGCAATGGTTTTTATAGTTATGATTATGATGTTAGCAATCATACTCAAACTTGGTGGTATGATGAATATAATGTCAATTTAGGGCCGGCGCAAAGTCAGGCTTATAATTTACTGCAACCAAGCGCGTCAAACATACTGCAACCTGGTTTATGGCGACGAGATTTTAAATATGGTTCAGTTCTAGTCAATTCAACCATTAAAGAACAGCTTTACGTTTTTAATAAAGAAAATTTTGAGAAAATTAAGGGTACTCAAGACAAAATTATAAATAACGGCGCCACGGTAAATTTTATTAATTTAGCCGCCCAAGATGGAATAGTGCTTTTGAAAATAAACGAAAATATTTATAACACTCCCTTTGTGAACGGTTATTTTTATCGCGTCTATAATTCTCAGGGAACGCAAACCAGAAAAGGTTTCTTTGCTTTTTCCAGTGCTTATCCAGCCGGTGAATCTGTAGCTGAAGCGGATGGCAGTAAACGAGAACTAGAACACGTTGCTCTTTTTTCCAATAAAGGCCATGTTAAATTACATAAAAACGGCAAAGAAATTTCTTCTTTTTCCGCCTACAATAATTTATTTACTAAACCTTTAAATTTAGCCACTAAAATAAACGATGGGTTTTTTGAAATCGTAGTTACTGGCACAACCAATGGTGGCGGCCCGCAAGTACGTGCTTTTAGCGCGACCGGCAAGTTAATAAGTAGTTTTTTTGCCTATAATGAAAAATTACGTACCGGAGTGAGTGTTGCTTTAGGTGATGTAGATGGTGATGGAAATTTAGAAATCGTGACCGGACCAGGACGAGGTGAAAAACCACTGGTAAAAATCTTCTCTTTAACCGGTGAATTTAAAAATAGTTTTTTAGCTTATAATGATCAGTTTTATGGTGGAGTAGAAGTAGCAGTGGCGGATTTAGATAATAATGGACACAGTGAAATAATTACCGGTCCCGGACCGGGCGGGGGACCACAAGTGAGAATTTTTAATAGCGCTGGTCGCCCCCTATCACAATTTTTTGCCTATGATCAGAATTATCGTGGCGGTTTAAAATTAAGTGTTAGTGATTTAGACGGTGATGGGCAATTAGAAATTTTAGTCGGATTAAAAAATTTCTAAATTTAATAATATGTTAAAAGCTATTAGAAAATTTTTCAGCCGTCGTTTTAATCGTTTTTATAGACAAAAACGTCGGCGTTTAATTTTAGATATTATTTTACTAGCAATGATTATTGGCTTGTCAATCACTGTTATTAGTTTGCAATTTTATCGTCCCGGAGCTAATTTTACCGCCTGGTTTTCTAAACCAGTTGCGCCTGCTCCTGAATTAGATATTCCATCTCTAGAGTTAAACTATGAAATTAATCAGACTGCGATTGATATAGAAAATAGTTTTGATTTTAGTTTTACTTTAAAAAATAAAAGTGAAGCTGAGATTAAAAATTTAAAACTCAAGTTAGTTTTGCAAACGGAAAATTTTTTAATTAACAAAGTTGAATTGTCAGCTCAAGATGAAGATTCAAGCGCGACTGATAATATTAGTATTCAAGGTGAAGAAATTAGTTTTTCTAAACTAGAAGCTAATAGTGATAGGGAAGTCCCACTCTCTGTTTATTTTGTTAGAAAAAATGAAGGAGCGCGCACAATTGCTTGGCGAATTGATGGCGAGTATGAAGTTTTAACGCAAACAAATAAAAAAAGTTGGTCCTTGCCGGAATTAAGTGCTGCCTTAAAACCAAAAATGTCAGCCGCAGTTTATTATAATAGTCCGCAAGGTGATCAACTTGGTTCCGGGCCTTTACCGCCAATCGTTGGTTTACCAACTAATTTTTGGGTATTTATTAATGCTAAAGCTGATTCTAGTTACTCTGATTTAGTGGTCAGTGGTCGTTTAGCCAAGAATGTCAGAGCCACGGATAATTCTTCACTTATAGCTGGTGATTTAAATTTTTCCCCCGATTCCAGACAAGTAATTTGGCGGATAAATAAAATTGATGCGGCTAGCGGTTTATATCGGGCCGCCTTTGAGGTACAACTTATTCCCAGTGGTGATCAATTAGATTCCAATGTTAATTTAATTGAAAATTTAAAATGGCAAACTAAAGATGAGGTGAGCGGTTTATTGGTAACTGGAAGTTTGGGCAATCTTGATACTAGTTTAAAGGCTGATTTAATAAATCAAGGTTTAGGAAAAGTTTCCTCTTTTGAGTCTTTAGAATAAGTAACCCACTAAGAATCCTTGGAATAAACAATTCACTAATATGTTTATTAATTTCCTCAGAAATTTAATTAAGCCCAAGTACGAAACTTTAAATCGAATTGAGATTGATGCGGCTAAAATTATTTCTAATTATAATTATTTAAAAAGTCTGCAAAAAGAAGCAGAGATTTTTCCTGTTCTCAAAGCGAATGCCTATGGTTTTGGTTTAAAGGAAATGTGCCAAATACTTAATGGAACCAGTGCGACCATGATAGCGGTTGACTCATATCCGGAGGCGCAAATCGCTTATCGTTATTTTAAAGGCAAAGTTTTAATTTTAAATGAAATGCCCAGTCGGGCCTATCATTATACTAAATTAAAAAGAACCGAATTTGTTATTTATAATGAAGCAACACTACGTTACTTAGCGCGATTTAAAAAGAAAGCTAAAGTTCATTTATTTATTAATTCCGGTATGAATCGAGAGGGAATTAAAGATATTGCTAAATTTATCAGTGACAACCGTCGTTATTTAGATAAAGTGGAGGTAACTGGTTTATGTTCTCATTTAGCTGCTGCTGATAGTCGTTCAATTTTAAATAGTTCGCAAGAAGATTTTTTTATGGAATCGCTGGCTCTTTTGCGTTCGGCCGGATATTTTCCCAGATGGATACATTTAGGAAATTCAGCCGCTCAATTTTGGTCAGATAATAGACTCTTAACCGCTTTCAGACCAGGATTAGCTCTTTACGGTTATAGTCCGTTTTTAGATTATGAAGACGCAGCCCAGCCTTTAGAGCCGGGTTTAGAAATTTATTCTAAAATAATTTCTCTTCAAGATGTAGATGCTAATGAAAATGTTTCCTATAATGAAGCTTTTAGAACTAATAAGTCTGGACAAATCGCGGTCATCCCCTTTGGTTATTACGAAGGACTTGATCGACGCTTATCTAATCAAGCGGAATTTTTGGTTGATGGCAATGGTTTATTTTGGGCACGCATTGCCGGACGAGTGTGTATGAATCTAACTTGCTTAGATGTTTCCGGTTATAATGTACAAATTGGTGATGAAGTTCAAGTTGTCTCAAGTAATCCTGATTCCTTAAATTCAGTGGAAAATTTAGCTTCTTTAATGGATACTTCGGTTTATGAATTTTTAGCTAAAATTAATCCAAAAATAAGGCGAATTATTAAAAATTTACCTAATATTAAATAAAAAATGTTTAATAAAAAGCCAAAATATAAAATAAAACCTGATTATCAGCGTAAAAACTTAAAAAACCCTTTTTTTGCCAATCAAAAGCAGGGAATAACTAAGCTTTGGAAATGGTTAGTGTTTTTATCCATAGTATTAGCAGGTGTTTTAGTTTGGTTTTTGTTTCTTTCTGAGGTTTGGGCGATTAATAAGATAAATATTTCCGGTTTAACCAGAATTGATGAGGCGGAAATTAAAAAAATTGTTTTTTCTAGTTTTGATGAAGATTATTTTTTGTTTTTTTCCCAAAAAAATATTTTTTTATTTAACAAAGATGAGGTCTTAGAAAAAATAAATTCTAATTTTAATTTTTCCCGAGTTGAGATTCAAAAAATTTATCCTCATACTTTAAAAATAGTTATTAGTGAAAGACCTTACGCTTTTATTTATCAAGAGGGAAATGACCGCTTTTTCGCTTCTAAAGATGCCTATATTATTAAAGAGGAGCCGGTTAAGGACGAAGATTTAGACAGGTATTTTCTTTTAGAAAATAAAAGTCAAGCAGTTTATATTAATCAGAACAATAAAATAGTGATTAAGTCAGAATATTTAGATTTTGTTTTTGCCTTAAATGATAATATGCCAAAGTATCCGGATTTTAAGGTGGAACGTTATATAATTGATCAAGAGCTGAATTCCCTGACTGTAAAATTTAAAGATGGACCGCAGGTCTATTTTAACGTTAAAAATGATGCGGCTGAGCAATTAGTTGATTTAGACCTTGTAAAAAAAGAAAAAATAGGCGATAATTTTAGTAGTACCCAGTATATTGATATGCGTTTTGGCAAAATGATTTATATTCATTAATTTTTATGGAAAATTTATTTAAATTTTTTTTCGGTTTAGGAATTTTTATTTTTGCGCTTTTATCCGCTGGAATATTTTTATTAGTGGTAAAAATAATTTTATTATTTCAACCTGAAGTTAACTTGATGGGCTTATTAATAACACCTATTCAATAGCTATTTTATTGGGTCTCTATAAGAGACCCCTCTTTACATCTATTAATAAGTGTATTAATATACATTATGCGAAGTATTGTTAAATAAAAAAGCCCAGTATTTTAGCCTTTTTTTTCTCTTTCTCCCTACTCTCTCAATGATTATTTTGCTATAATTTAAAGTATGAGTAATAAAACAATTATTAATCAATTAACCGACTTCTTAGATTATTGTGAAATTGAAAAAGGTTTATCATCTAAGACTCAGGAAAATTACGCACGCTTTTTAAAGAAGTTTTTTGCTTGGCTTCAGAGTGTTAATTTAACCAATTTAAAGCCTCAGGACTTAACCAGTGATCATATTTGGCGCTATAAGGTCTATTTATCTCGCCACCAGGATCCAAGGACCAAGAAAACTTTAAAAAAGTCTACGCAAAATTATTATTTAATCGCGCTAAGATCACTCTTAGACTTCTTTGTAGAAAAAAATATTGCTTCCCTGCCACCTTCAAAAATAAAACTAGCTAAAGATCGAGCGGATAAAGAAATTAAATTTTTAAAATTAGAACAATTGGCGCGTTTGCTGGAAGCACCGGATACTAGCACAGATATTGGCCGACGTGACCGCGCTATTTTAGAAACCCTGTTTTCTACCGGCTTAAGAGTAGCTGAACTAGCGTCTCTAAATCGTGACCAAGTAAAGATAAAAGAACAAACCGAAGATTTGGAAATTGCGATAATCGGTAAGGGGGATAAAATTCGCACGGTCTATTTTTCTCAGCGGGCAGTCAAAGCCTTAAGAGAATATTTAAATAAAAGATTTGATCTTGATGAAGCTTTATTTATTAACTATCGCCGTGGCAGTGAAAAAAAATTAAGCGATCAGTCACGTCGTCTAACAGTAAAAAGTATTGAGGATATAGTAAAAAAATACGTTAAGATTTCCGGCTTGCCAGTCATGGCTACACCACACACACTCCGACATTCTTTTGCCACTGACCTGCTCAATCAAGGAGTTGATTTAAGAACAGTTCAGGAATTTCTTGGCCATAGCAATATTGCCACTACTCAAATTTATACCCATGTAACCAATAAACAATTGCGCGATATTCATCGGGAGGTTCATGGTAAAAAGCGTTTTTAGACCCATCATAATTGGCCATTTTAGGGCCCCAGAAGGCTCTAGGTGAGCTTTAAATATGAAAAGTGATTAATTCCCTATTTTATATTTTTTAATTCCCTGTTTTTAACTTTTTTTATCATTTTTATATCATTTTTTGACTAATATTAAATAAAAAAGACCAAATTGGCTGGTCTTTTTTGCTTTATATTTTGTTTATTTTTAGTTTATTTTTAATTTATTATGATTTTAAGGTAGATAATTTAAAGGATTGACTGGCAAACCATCTTTTCTGACTTCAAAATGTAAATGCGGTCCAGTAGAAAAACTACCTGAACCAGCCGTGCCCGGCGTTCCTCCGGTTTTGCCAATTAGTTGTCCTTTAGTAACATACTGATCAAGACTAACATAAGCAGCGGACACATGGCCATAAACAGTCGCCAAGTTATCTGCGTGAATAATCATGATATAGGCATAATTTTTTGAACCATCTGATTTCACTTTTGCTACATAACCATCCGCGGCCGCGTACAAACTTGAACCTTGAGCGGCACGAATATCAATTCCCGAGTGTTCGCCAATTAATTTACGATAAGGATAATCAGGATCATGAAAAGTGGCGGTTACATAGTTTTTGGTTACTGGCCAATCCATTGTACTATCACCACTTTCTAAGCGGTCTCTTTCTTTTTGTGATAATTTTTGGCGAATTAAATTTTCCGCCTTAGTAATATCAGTTTGCGCTTGACTTTGTTCAGCTCTAGCTTTAGCAAGTAAAGCTTGGAATTCTTTTTCCGAAGATTTTGTTTGATCTAAAATATTGGCTTTTTGGTTTTGCTCGTAAATTAAACTATCTTTTTTCTCAGCTAAACGAGTTCTTAGGGCAACCATCTCCTTCCCTTTCTCTTCTAAAAATGTTTGGTTTTTTTCTAGTAGTAGTTTTTGGGTTTTTAATTCCTTAACACTTTCACCAATTTGGTTATTAGCATCTTCTAGATATTTTATTTGGTTAAGAAAGTCAGATAAGGAATTATTTAGCAACAAAGTTTCCAAAGTACTGATTTGTTCTTGTTTATAGATAGTGCGGAGCAAATTAGCAATATGATTTTTATGAATTTCAATTTTTTTATCCAAGTTTTCACTATCAATTTCTACTTTTCTAATTTCCAGACCGATTTTTTCAATTTCCAAATTTGTTTCCTCAATATCAAGCTCGGTTTTGCCTAGACGATTTTCAATTATGGCTAGTTGATTACTAAGACTGGCTTGTTCATTTTGCTTAGCAGTAATTTGGGCTTGATATTCGCGCTGTTTTTTCTGTAAAGTTTCAATTTGCTTCTTTTGGATTTGGATTTTATTGTTTAAATCTTCAATTTCACGATCAATTTCTAAATCAAAAACCGCTCCTGACGGTGATAAGGAGATGCAAAAAAGAAGGGTTGTTACTAGAATAGCAAGAAAATAAAGACCTTTTTTAGCCATGAGTATATTATAACATTTTCTAGTTTTTAGGTAAATAAAAACCGGTTAATAATACCTATTTTACTTATTATTTTACTTATTTTCCAATTGAATTATAAACTTTTTCTGATATTTTTTTGATTACTATCGCCAAATCATTAAAATTATCCCCATCCGTCATTTTGCCTCGCGTCATAATACAAAGTAAATAAGGATTATTTTCTTTATAAACAATACCGCAATCATGAAGTTGCTTAAAATTTTCGTAAATTCTTTCTCCAAATTTATGCGCTACTTCCACTTCGGCGGGTACACCACTGACTAGCCCATAATTAAAGGTTGATTTAGTTAAAATTTCTAAGGCCTTTTCTGACATTTCTTTATTTAGATAAGAGGCATTATAAAGGATTTCAAAGAATGTTGAATAATCCGCGACTGTCATAAAATTTTCCTCACCTTCTGAGCCAGGGGTCTGAAGACCAATGTCAGTGTAGACTTTTGTTAATATTTGAGGATCAATTAAACTAACCAGTGTGTTAGCAGCGTAATTATCAGAATAATGAATAGTATAATTAATTAATTCTTCAATTGTGTAGGTCTCATTAGCTTGAATTGATTTAAAGGGCGTGATATTAGGATTTATCACTGGAATATTAGGATTGTTAATCGTCACAGTTTGTTTTAATATTTCTGGATTAGTTTCTGCTACTTTTAAAAAGGCGATTAAGATTGGCACTTTCAATAAACTGGCCGGAGAAAATTTAGAACTAAGATTTATACCCAGCCAATTATCGGAATTTAAATCATGTAAGTAAACAGCCACATCACTAACATTATTTTCTTTTTTTACTTTTGCTATATATTGATTTAAATCATTTTTTAATGAAGAAATAACAGGTGTTTCAACTTTTGAAAGTGTGCATTCCAGTAAAGGACTAATATATTTATAGTTAGCTTGGTATTTGTTTCTTTTAATTATTGGATGTTCCTTTTTTTCTCCAACATATTGACCTACTAAAAAAGCACTGAAAATTAGAACTAACAAAACTAAAACTGTTAGGGAGCGAGTTATTCGGTTGTTAAGTTTCATATATGTAAAATATATAAAATATTTTTTAATTTATTTTTACGGCACAAGGCCGGTTTTTTTTGTGGTCTCACTTTAATAAGTTTGAGACTTCATTTTTAAATTGCTTATTTTTTTAAAGCAATATTTATTCTGGCTAAACTTTCTGTTTTTCCTAGAGCGGCGGCAATTTCAAAGGGACTGGGACTGTTTTTTAAACCAGATAAAGCCACTCTTAAAGGCCAGAGATAATCGCCGTTCTTCCCTTCCTTGGCCTTAATCCAGCTAATTATTTTTTCCTCTAAATAATTTTTTGTCCAACTATGATCTTCAATTTTTTCCAACTCAGCTTGTAAATCAGAAAGATTTTTTTTAATTGTTTTATAATCAAGATTTTTCCAGATTAATAATTTAGCGTCATAATTCGGTAAAGCAAATAAAAATTTAGTGAGCTCAACTACATCAGCTAATTTTTTCATTCGTTCTTGAGCCAAGGCAACATATTTTTCCAGTTCATCTTGCTTTATTTTTTTGTCTTTAAAATAAGGAAGACAAAGCGCAGTTAAGTCGCTTAAAGTTTTTTGTCTGATGTAATGACCATTGAGAAAATCTAATTTTTCCAAATCAAAAATAGCCGGACTGGCACCCATTTGCGCTATGGAAAATTCTTTTTTAATTTCTGAAAAAGATAAAATTTCTTTATCACCGCTTGGATGCCAACCAAGCAGTGAGCAAAAATTAATAATTGCTTCTGGTAAATAGCCGGCTTCCTTAAATTGTTCAACAAACACATCGCCTTGGCGTTTACTTAATTTACCCCCGGTTTTATTAAGAATTAATGGTAAATGAATAAATTTGGGCGGTGTCCAACCGAAAGCTTGGTATAATAAAATATTTTTCGGAAAGGAAGCTAGCCATTCATCACCCCGCGTGACATGAGAAATTTCCATTAAATGATCATCAACAATATTAGCAAATTGATAAGTAGGAATACCATTTGATTTAATTAAAACATGATCATCCAAATCTTCTGCCTTAAATTTTATTTCCCCTCTTAGTTCATCATAAACTTTAATCTCACCATTTAGCGGCAGTTTTTGCCGTATAACATATTTTTCTCCTTTTGCTATTTTTTTCGCCACTTCTTCTGGGCTTAAATCACGACATAGGCGATCATAACGCGGTGGCAATTTTTTCGCCTCTTGTTCAGCGCGCATTTTTTCTAAACGTTCTTCACTGCAAAAACAACGATAGGCGCCATTTTTCGCCAATAGTTCAGTACTTAAGGTTTGATATATATTTACTCTCTCTGATTGAATATAAGGACCGTAATTGCCGCCAATTTCCGGACCTTCATCAAATTCAATCCCCACCCAAGTTAATATTTCTCGCAATTTTTTTAAGGCGCCCGGCACTTCCCTTTTTTGATCCGTATCTTCAATACGTAAAATAAATTTTCCTTTCAAGCTATTAGCAATCAGATAACCAAACAAAGCCGTACGCAGATTACCGATATGTAAAAATCCGGTGGGTGAGGGAGCAAAACGTAGACGCACCGCTTGATTGGTTTCATTTTTAGAATTAGCGGCGGTGGGATTTTTTTTATTCATATTTTTATTTTCAATTTGTTTATTTTTCGCCAGTTGTTTAATTAATTTTTTCTGTTTTAAATCTTTAATAACTTTAAACATAAAAACAAAGGTAGCGCGATAAATCCTTTTTAGTCTGGTTGGTTGCTGTATTAGTCGCCATAGCCATTCTAAACCAAGACGGCGAAAAGTGAGCGGCGCGCGTTTAATTTTACCGGTGAGAAAATCAAAGGAACCGCCCACGCCAATAGCAACTCTCACTGATGGCCAATCAGAAAGATGGCGATAAATAATTTTTTCTTGCTCCGGAGAACCAAGGGCGGAAAATAAAATACTGGGATTAAAATCTTTGATTTTTGTATTTATTTCTAAAGCCAAGCTATCACTGCGTGGACAATCAAGTACCAAGACTCTAAGACCGGGGTATTTCTCTAAGAGAATATTTTGAATTTCCAAATTATTTGATAAACCACGTTCCCAATTTAAAATTAACACTCGTTCCCGACGCTTTAAGGCTAATTCTAAAATTTTAAGTGTTAAATCCGAGCCGGTAACGCGCGTAAGACGCTGACCATTAAGCAAAGCCGCGATTTTTAAACCAAAGCCATCTGCTAAAGATAGGTCGGCTGCATTTAAAATATTAAAAAATTCCTGATCAGTCTGAGCGGTTAAAATTATTTCCGGATTAGGAGTAACAACCAAATGATTTCCTCCACTTTCCAGAAAGGCAATAATTTTTTCTAGCGCTTTTTCTGACTTTAAATTGCTTAATTTTATTCCCAAAATTTCTGGCATATGATACAATATAGCTGTCCTAATTTTATTATAAAAAAAGCCTTTAGTCAAAGAAACACGGGGTTTTATTCGCCTAACGTTAAGGCGCTTATCAGTCAATGATTCCAGCTGATATTTAGTTTCATAAATGACTAATGACTGATTTTGGTTTTATGAATGAGTATAAAAAAATTTCTGATCGGATTGAAGTTTTAAAAATTGATAATCCACGCAATCAAAATTCAGGAGTGCGTTGGGTTAATATTATCAATGCCGGAAAAAATGAAATTAATTATTTAAGAAAACACTATAGTTTTGATTTAGCTCATTTACGTTCTATTGCCGCTTCCGTGGTTGCGCAAAGACCAGTAATTTTTCGCAGTCAAAAATATCTTTTTCTAATTCTTCATTTTCCCACTTTAAAAGACGAACGAATTGTGCCGGGAGAAATTGATTTTTTTATTGGCCATGGTTTTTTAGTGACCGCACATAATAATAATTTGCCCGCCCTTAATGATTTCTATCGTTTAGGCAAGAAAGACCCTGATTCCCTGCTTTCTTTTTCCCTTGAATCTTCCGCGATTTTGCTTTATGAAATAATTGAACGATTAATTAACGATTGCTACCGCTTGCTGGATAACAACAGTTTGGAAATTTATCATATTGAAGAATTAATTTTTTCCGGCGCGCAAAAAGAAGCGGTGGAAAAAATTTTGTTGTTGCGACGCAATATTATTAATATCCGCAAAATCATGCAAAACCATAAAAATATTTTTAAAGAATTAACCAGCATGAAAAGCAGCTTAGTTGATCCGGTTGCCATAAAAAAATATTATGAAAGTTTAGTTGAAGATTCAAAGCGACTTTGGGAGCAGCTTGATAATCAAAGAGAAATGATTGAAGTTTTAAATAGTACTAATGAGTCTTTGCTTAATAGTCAAATGAATTTAGTCATGAAAACTTTAACCATTTTTTCCGTAATCGTTTATCCCTTAACTTTATTGGCGGGCATTTTTGGCATGAATGCTATTAACATGCCTTTTGTTAAACAAGAAAATGGTTTTTGGATTATTCTCTCTATCATGTTGATAGGTTCACTGGGCATGGTTTTCTTTTTTCATAAGAAAAAATGGCTTTAAAAAATTTTAGCTAAGAAAAAACCGCGTCTTTTTTAAAACGCGGTTTTTGTTATTGCTCAAGGGATTTTAGCTTAAGCGATAACAGAAAAGAACGGATGACAGGTTAATGAACCCGACTAATAATGACCCTTATATTTTTGTAATATGGGTCATAGAAAAACGACAAAGGCATGTTTTTCGAATAAACTGATGCTTGATTACGATTTGGTCCGTACCTAAAGGCGCAAACTTTGCCGTACATTTCAGTAATCGGCAATTCAATTTGTCCCCATTGCGGATGATCCACAACTGAATACATTTGAATTGGTTCAGTGTAGGTACCACCCTCAAGTTGTCTAACAACAAAGGCAGCATTCGTAAAATTATCAGTCAATTTGAAATAGAGAGTTACCTTGCCACTAATAGTGTCGCCGGTTTGCGTAAAGCGAAAATAAGAATCACCAGCTTTTCCGGGCAGGTTTTTCTCATAAGAATCACCTTGTGGAGTCAAAGCTCCGTCGTGGAGAGTAAACCAGGCTAGACCGGGATTATCCTTCTTAACGAAGGCTGAGCCGGAAAAATCAGCCCAAAGACTGTCGCTGTGGATTATAGCGATGTTGTGGCTGCTCAAGCTGGGAGTTATTTTAAGATTAACTCCAACATATTTTCCCACATCGCTGGTCATTTGCGGTTTACCCGTCGGCGTAATTACATAGCGCTTATACTTTGGTTTAATCGAGACTCGCTTCCAGTCGCTAACATTGCCAATATAGAAGAAATTTGTATCACTGGCATGACGAAGGCGTTCCCGAGAAAATAAAAGTAGCACATTGTAAGTTCCATCACCATTGTTAGTGATAAAGTGTCGGATAGGATCAACCGTTGAGAGGTCCATTACCGAAACAATAGTAATTTTTCTAGTTTCCTTGGTTTTATTCTCAAAGGTAACTACCACTGTAATCGGTATTTCACCCAGTCCGCTAAACTTGTGCCAAATTTGGGTTCCCTGATAAGTACTGCCTTCAATGGTCCAAATAGCTGAGGTAATGGGAGAAACTGCGCCCGATCGCGCTTCAACTTTAAATCCGGTCGGCAAATCTTTTTGTACATAGATCAGACCAACTGAAGTGGAATAGCCTTTTGAAGACTTTATTACCACCTTACTGTTCAAATCATCTATGTGGGTGATTTCATCCATCGGGGTGTTTTCATCGAGTAAAAAATCGATTTTTTCACAGCTAGCAAGTGCATAAATTGCAAAAATACAGGCTGATAGAATAACAAAACTTCTGATAATCGTTCTCATTTTTGAGCCCTCCTAGTTTTTAATTTATAAATTTATTTAATATTTAATTTTCAAAGAAAAAATAACTTATATAAAATAACTTATTTCTAAATTTATTTTTGGTATAACTTTCGTGTTTCTTCAGAAATTTGATCCCAGTTAAAAATAGTTTCTGCTCTTTCTTTTCCCTTATCAGCTAAATTTTTCATTTTCTCTTGATTATTCAAAGCTTCCGCTAGTTTATTTTTTAAACTATCAATATTTTTTGATTCAAAATATAAAGCAGTATCAGCGGCGGCTTGGCGATTAGCTACGATTTCACTTACAAGGCAAGGTAAACCATGAGCCATCGCTTCTAAAAGTGAAATTGATAAACCTTCCATTTCTGAACTTTGGACAAATAAAGACGCGTTAGTATAAAGTTGGTCTAAAACATCACCGGTTTGGTTGCCGGTAAAAATAATACGCGGATCATCACTGGCTAACTTTTCTAGTTCTGGTCCGTATTCACCATCACCAACAATCGCTAATTTAATATTTTCATTTTTAATTTCTTTAAAAGCCGGAATTAAATACTGTAAACCCTTTAAGCGAATTAAACGACTCACACTAATTATATATTTACCACTCTCTAAACCGAATTGTAAGAGCTGATTAGTATGATAGTTTTTTTCCACAAAAGCGCCATTAGGAATAATTTTGCTTTCACGACCGTGTCTTTGTAATAAATAATCATGCATTAAATCAGTTAAGACAATCACTTCATGAGCAAATTTACACATACTCTTTTCCCCAAGCTTCAACATGAATTTAGCAAAGGTTCCCCATTTGTCATTACCATAATCAAAACTATGTAAAGTAGAAATTACTTTCGCTTTCGGTAGAAAAATTCTTGGAATCCAGGCTAGTAAGGAAGGTCCAATTCCATGGTAATGGATAACGTCCACTTTCTTTCTAATCGCATCAATCGTCGCTAGAAAACAATGAGTAATAGCGGCTAAATTCTTATTATCAATATAAGGTAAAAAAACTAATTTTACTCCTTGCCACTCATGAATTTTCTCTGGTAAATAATCTGAACGGTTATATACAATAACTTCTTCTCCTTTTTTAGCCAAAAACATCGCCAAGTTTTCCACATGACGATCAACTCCACCACTTTTGGTTGGGATTCCCTTTTGTCCAATAAAGGCGATTTTCATAAATTTATTTTTAAACATTAAATTATGCTATATTAAAAATTATTTGTCAATTCATTATAGCACATATTTAAAAATTTGTCAATAAAAAACCCCCTTCAAGTCTTTAAACTTAGAAGGGGGGTTATTTTAGCTTTTTTTAGCTAAAATAATGTCCAAAAAAGGAATCAAGGAGGGTTTTTACCCAAAAAGGTACGTTTTTATTACCGCTTTGTGTAGAAAATCCAGTAACCACTGTCAGTGTCAAGAGTCATGGGTTTTTTTATCCAACCGGTGTATGGACATTTAATGTCCACCGAATTCAGGTTTTCCCCAGCTGCTTTCATAGTGGCTTTTAGTAACTCATGAGAAACATAGAAGGTCCCATCCATGGTTACGCCGTAATCCCCTTCCATAAACTCGGTAGGTTCAACTTTCCAGTTATAACCTCTTACCTCATTATCAGCTATACCGATGAAGGTTACGCCTCGTTCAATCGCAAAGTGCGGAAAATAGCGATCCTCCATGCTATTAGCTGATACACAGAAAATTATTTCACCATCTTGACGGAGATAGTCCAATTTCGCGACTCCTACTCGGGGAGGGGTCGTTTCAATCTTTGACTGCGGGACAGGATTCCGGGGCGGTGTTGCAGCAGCAGGTTTAGGTGCAGCTGCTTTAGTAGTCGTCTTAGGACGAGTGGTAGTTTTTGCAACTGGGACAACGGTAAAATTGGATTTACATTCGTTTAATTCCATTTGCAACTTAGCAACCTCAGCTTTAAGATAGTTATTTTCTACCTCGAGCCGAGCAATCATAATCTCTTCAGTACATGAATTATCCGTTTGAAAGTTGGAGTTTCTACAACTGCTCAGTCCTGCAAAGATAATGATTAACGACAAAATCAGAAAATTCTTCATGATAAATTTTTTTAATTTCAATTTCAATTATTTCAATAATAACGGAAAGGCTTAGTACCAACGGCTTAAATTAGTTGGTATAAAGTTTATTCCAAACACAAACTGAGTTGAGCCTAAATGAGGTTCAAAATGACCAACCTGCTTTTTTACCAAAAAGTAAATTGCTAGAAAATCATCTTTTCCCGGTTTGTGAAGGGCCAGTTCCGGCCCGATTGCTAACCAGTGGCTTTTATCGCCACGATAGTAATAATAACCAGTATAAATTTTGGGTTCAAACTGATTATTATAACCGGTACGGAAAAGAGATTGTTTGAGTTCAGCACTGTAACTGGCTTTATTCCAAAGTGCTGAATTCAAAATAGGTTCGTCATTCCAGAAGGATTCACGTTTGGATTTAAGCGGAGTTTGAGCAACTAATCTCAGCTGAGTGCGAGGAAAAAGTTGTTCTCGCCATCCATGATACTTAAGTAAGTTGAAGTTCAACTCAGTTGATAACAACCAATCTTCTTGGTTCATACGATATGTCCCCAGTTGATAGTTGTTAATAATTGATTGGCCAGTTCCGTTATCTTTGCTTCTTTTTATCAGAGCATTGAAGCCAGTATAACTAGCAAATCTAGGAGTAAAAAACTCCGAGTACTTTCCCATCACGATTCCAAGACCAAAGTCAGTACTGGTTCCCCAATACTTGTTTTTCAAATCATTAGACTTGAATTCAGTCTGACTGGCAACCGCGCAGAAACCAAAATTAAAACCAGAAGCGGTTTTAATTGGCAGCCATTCGGCGTATCCACCATACCAATAACCTCGGTTATTGATGTTTTGCTGAGCAACTGTGCCTCCAGCAAATAGTGATACATTGATGTCATTTCTGAATTGCCCCTGGACTGGCCAAGGCGCTAAAACAAAAATTAATATCAGCAACGGAAAAATGATTTTTTTAAATTCCATGACTTATTTATTTTTTTGTTAATGTTCGATTAATTATTTTATTTATAGATAATCTAAAAAAGATTATCATAGTATTATACACTATTTTTAAATATTTGTCAATAAGAAGAAACCCCTGAATGCATTTTGCAGGATTCAGGGGTTTTGGGCAGTCATTAGGCCAATTAACGCTTAAAGATATAAGCTGCTTCGCCATTTATTTCACCGATAACCATTGGTACTGGTGCCCAACCAGTAACATCGCTTTTTAGGCTAACCGAGCTGGCCATTCCATAATTATGGAGGAAAGATTCCTTCGCAAAAATGGTGCCATCAGGCAGAATTCCATAGGGTTCAGCTCCAGTTGAGGTCGGAGATAAAGCCCAGTTATAACCGGAAACACCGTTCGGGTAAACATTCTGAGCAGCGGCGCCCATTAATGCCGGTAAATGACCGTCCTGTCGTCCATCAAGTTGGAAACAAAAAGTGGTTGTTCCAATCGGAGCGGGAGTAGCCATACCAGGGTTAGCAATTACCAGCTCCGGAGGAGCGGCGGAAAAAGCTTGCTCTCTGCTCAATCTGCTGTTCAGCATGTTCAATGCCAATAATACAATCAGGATAATCCCAATCACACCCAGGAAAATTTTACCAAGGTTCTGCTTTGCATAATTAACTACATTTGTTGTTTTCATTTTAAAGGCCCTCCAAGCCTAATTTTGGTTTATATTAAAGAACAATTTATTAATTTAAAACTCTATATATTAAATAAAAGTTTCCTAATTTGTTTAGCGGTTGATTAAATTTCGGATATTACCGCTTAAAGGTTTTTTCTGATCTTCAACTTTAGCTTCAAAATTTGCTTCTAAATCAGCTTCCCAATTATCATTATTATCATTATTTTCAATATTTCCATTAAAATCACTATTTTCCAATTGTTCACTGATTTGTTCATTCATTTCATCCTCAGTATTGATCAAATATTTTTGCTTCATTTTGCGAACAATCATTTCTTGCTCATCATTTCTTAACTTTTGATATTCAAGTTCAGGTAAATAAGATGTTTTTTTAGAATTAAAAACACTTAAACTATATTTTTCCTCTGGAAATAAATAAATATAAATTAAAGCAAGAATAAAGGATAAAAAGAAAGTCGCGGCTAGATTAAAAGGAATATTCGGTTTAGTCGGGTAAAGAGAAGCTAAAGGTTGATCAATAATATTAATCTTAATATTTTGGCCACCTTGATACTCTTGATTGCGATTAATTAAAATATCATTAACCGCTAAAGCAATTTTTTTCGCTTCACTCACATTCGGATGATAAACATTTATATCAATAATTCCTGTATCGCCTTGAGCGCGAGTATTAACGGTTTTATTCCAAATTTTTAGTTGTTGATTATAATTACCAGAAAAATAGTTTTCATCAATATTATATTTTGAGGCTCTAACTTGTTCATAAAATGAACTGGAATAAACTACCTCAGCTAATAAATTGCCTAAATATTCATTAGAACGGGATAAGGCATAAGCGTCAGTTTCAGTGGTATTTTGAATTACTAATAAACGTGAACTGACACTATATTTTAGCGGTTGAATAACAGAAACAAGTAAAACCGACATTATGCTAATTAGCATAATAATAATAATTGTTTGTTTCTTTTTTCTGATTAATTGTAGAAAATCGTTAAATTCCATACTTTTTATATTTTTAGTATTCTAGTAATTATAATACATTTAAATTTATTTGTCAAGAGCAAAACGCTCTAATTGTGGAAAACTACCGTTATTTTACATGTTTTTGCCTAATTTTGTCAATTTTATTGGTTTTTGGCTTTTATCTCTTGAAATATTTTTTTTAAAGGAATATAATAAAAAAGCTAATAAATCAAATATATGAAAAAAAGAATAATTTTGGCAATTACTTTTGTTTCCCTAGCTTCTTTATTTTTGCTAGTAACACCCGGTAAAAGCCGTTTAAAATCATATTACTCCGGTGATGCAATTTCCTACCGGGGACAAATATATGTGGCCAGTACTAATACTGGTAGTTTAGAATTGTTTCGTTTAGAAAACGATCGCTTGGAATTGCTAACCAAAATTAAGCCCTATAATTTTCGTTTCCATAATTATGGCGAGTTTTTTGATGTAAAATTAATGGAAGAAAATAATCATTTGTATGCTTACGCCGTGAGTAACTTCACTTTGTATAAATATGAAGTGGTTAATCGGGAATTAATTTTAGTGGCGGAAAGTAAAAATACCTATTGGGAGTGGTATAACCGCGTTGATAAATTTGGCAATGATATTGTTACAATAAGCGCTAAAGGCGTCAAAGTTTTTGATCGTAACCTAAATTCTATTGTTGGTTATGATTTTACCAATATTGATGCTCCTTATAATGTTAGCGGCCCTAATGCTCGTTATTTTTTAAGCATGAATGAAGCGAAAAGCGCCGTGGAAATCTATGATAAAGATAGTCGTTCCCTACTTAAAACTATTCCTTTAAATTTTAATCACAGCAAAGGTAATCGTCGCGCCTATCAAGATCCATTAGGTTATGTTTATGCAGTTGATGATTTCTATGCGAAAAAATTTGATTTAAACGGCAAGTTAATTGCTAGTTTTCGTCATTTAGATTATCAAGGCTTTGATGTAGCGGCTAGCGGTCATAATGATTACATTTATTTTTCTAATGGTGTAGGCATAGTTAAGTTAGATAAGGATATGAAATTAATTGACTATGCTTGGACTGGTAATCTTGGTGGTCAAGCTGGCTGGGCTATGGGTTTAAAGGTGGTTTATAATAGTGGTGATAAAATTGTTATCTTTAATAATTCTAATATTTTAATTTTAGATGACAAATTGGATAAAGTTGCTTCAGTTGCCTCAACCGAAACCGCTGATGATTATCCATTAGAAAATCTATATCTACGACTTGATAAACCGCAAGCAACGGTTAATTCTGATATTTTATTAACTGGCGGCGGATTTTTGCCTCAAGAATCTTTGTCAATCAGCTTTGCTGGTAAGTATGTAAAAACTATTAACGCGGACAGTAATGGTCGTTTAAGTACGGTTTTAAAGGTTCCCAGTTTATCTTTAGGTCGTTATGATATTAAAGTTGAAGGTTTAAAATCTGGCTTACATTACAGTATCTCTTTTCAAGTGAATTAAATTGTTAAGTTAATTTAATATTAAATTAATTTAAACTAATTTAAGCTCTGCATAGTCAACGAGTTTAGTAAAAAAGCCACACTTGTAACAAAATAAAGACATTTTCGTATATTATTAGGTATGAATTTAAGAAATCTACAACTTATTGCTTGGACAATTACCATGAACAATGGTCGTTTTGTGCTACCTTGCATCAAAACCATTTCTGCCGAGCGCGTTGTAGATTGTGATTATAAACAGATTATTTATACTGGAATTGTCATTTAAATATCTTAAATATAATAAATAATAAATAGTTAAATAATAAACGCTCTCGGTAAAAATAAAACCGAGGGCGTTTTTTAAATAATATTCGTACATTAGTAATTAAATTAAAAAAATAAAGCCATGAAAAAATTAATGTTTCATCCCATTGCCGCAGTTTATCTCGGTTTTAATGCCTTGATAAATTTTGCTAACTCTTTCTTTATGGTTACTTATGTTCTTTTTCTTTTTGAAAAAGGAATGGATCTTCTGCAAATTAACTTGATTAATGCTTGTTATATGATTGTGGTGGTTTTAGCGGAAATGCCGACCGGTTCTTTTGCTGATTCTTTTGGCCGACATCGTAGCTTTAGCTTGAGCTTTTTCCTAATGGCTCTGAGTACTTTGATTTATTTTGTTTCCGGATCTTTTATGTTATTTGTTTTAGCAGAAGTAGTGGCGGCTCTGGGACATACATTTTTTTCCGGATCAATTGAAGCTTGGCTGGTTGATTCTTTAAAGGCTCGTGGTGAAGAACATTGGCAAGCAGAAATTTTTCGTTACGAAACCGCCTTTCGCTCTTTTGGTATAATCGCAGGTGTAATGTTTGGTTCTTATTTAGGAAAATTTGATTTAGCTTGGCCCTGGCTCGCTTCAACGATTGTAATGTTTATTGTCGGCTGCTTATCATTATTTATTAAAGAAAACTATGTTACAAAGAGACAATCTTTAAGAGAAAATGGTTTAGGTAAACAATTAACTGAGGCATTTCAAAGTGGTCTAAGAAATTCTGATTTACTTTTCATTATGCTTTTTGGCGCTTGCTTGACTTTTGCTATTCAAGCTTTAAACATGCAATGGTCATTATTATTCCAAAATGAATATGGTTTTAGCACGCCGCAACTTGGTTTATTGTTTGTCGGGATTTCCTTGAGTGTTATTTTCGGAGCGCAATTTTCTAAAGTAGTCGGGCAAAGGCTTGGTGAAAAAACTGCGATTATTTTACCGCAAATTGGTACTGCCTTAGCGATAATAATTGCTGCACAGGTCAGTTTGGGGTTTTTGGTGGTTAGTTTTTTCTTAGTTCATGAGTTTGGTCGAGGGATAATAAAACCCCTGCAACAAAACTTTATTAACAAACGTTTAGCGTCAAAAAATCGAGCCACACTTTTATCGCTTGACTCAATGTTTTCTCAATCAGGAGCGATTTTAGGGCTAGTAGCCAGTGGTTTTATCGCGAAAATGTTTTCAATTAGAACCGCTTGGATCTTTTCCGGTTTGTTTCTTCTTTTAGGAATTTCCTTGTTTGCTATTTCAATTCGTTTAAAAAAACACTCTAGTTAAGAGTGTTTTTTAATCAGAATATTTTTTAATTAAGTTTTAATTGATTAAATCTAGCTTATTTATGTTTACTCAGCACTTCTTCATAAACAGCCATGACTTGTTGCAAATTGTTTTCCGGGCTTAAATTTTGTACACTTTGACGGGCAAACTGGGCTATTTTATTTAAATCGTTTTCTTTAAGCAAATTAATTTTCTCTGCTAAATCAGTCGCCTCACCCGGATTAAATAAATAACCATTTTTTCCCTCCTGAATTATTTCCGGTAAACCGCCAATTCGTGAGGCCAGCACTGGTTTTCCTAAGTTAAGTGCTTCCAGTAAACTAAGAGGCATATTTTCGTACCAAATTGAGGGGATAACCACGGCTTGTGCTTTTAAAATTATTTGTTTAAGTTCTTCCCCGCTTTTAAAACCTAAAAATTCGGCTTTAACATTTTGTTTTTTCGCTGCCGCCATTAAGGTTTCTTGTTCTTCCCCACTCCCGGCAAATTTTAGATGACTTTGGGTTTTGGCTGCAGCTTCAATTAAAGTTAATAATCCTTTTTCTTTAGACAGGCGCCCGAAAAATAATAAGTAATTTTCCCTTTCCGGATTATTAAGCTCGGCTTCGCTAGCTTGCAAAGAGGCGGAAAAAGGATTAACAATCACTTTGATTTTATTTTCCGGCCAATTGAATTCCATGATTTTTTCTTTCATAAAAGCGCTCGGAGCAATTAAGGTCTGAATATTTTTAGCGTAGATTTTTAAAATCCGGTGATGGATAAACATTTCCAAGGTAACTAAAGCACTTTTGGAGAAAGAGTTTTTAAAGCATTGTTTTTTTAGACAGGCACAATATTTATTTGGTTTGCAGGCCTCGCAAATTTGACCATTGGTGAATAATTGGTAATTGGGACAAATTAATTTATAGTCATGAAGATGCATTACGACCGGAATCTTAAATTTTTTCGCCACATCCAGAATTGAAGGTGATAATTGGTGATAAATATTATGGATATGAATTAAATCAGGTTTAAAATCAGTCACTAATTTTTTAAATTTACGTTTCGCTTCTAAGCTATAAATTACTCGACCCGGTGTTTTTAGTTTATCAATCAAATTACCTTCATTAAAACTTAAACGTGATACAAAGTATTTAGCATAAGGAGTGAGTTGGTTTTTGGGATGCTTCATAGAAAAAACCGCTACTTCATGACCAGCTTTAGTTAAGGCCTCACTTAATTCTAAGAAGTATTTATCTGCTCCGCCACGTGGGTAATGGAATTTGTTGACCTGTAAAATACGCATAATATTTATTAAAATTTCGCCTAATATTTATTTTGCTTTTATTTTTTTCTGAGATAGTTTTTCGTACCAAGCACTATAATTTTCCACCATTTTAGTTAAAGAAAATTTTTCTTCCACAATTTTTCTGATTGAAGCAATTTTTCTTTGCGTCTCTTCACTGTTTAGATTGTCAATTAATTCATCAATTTGTCTGGCCAGTTCATTAGAATCCCCAGCCGTAAATAGCCAAGCATTATCAGAATTAATAATTTCTAGCAGGCCATCAACTCGGCTGGCAATGATTGGTTTATTAGCCAGAGCAGCCTCTAAAACAACCAAACCTAAACCTTCCCAAAGTGAAGGCAAAACAAAAATATCAATTTCTTTTAAAAAATCTATGGGATCAACTTGACCCAGTAAAAAAATACGCTCACTTAGTCCGAGGTTATCAATTTGTTTTTGTAAAACTTCTTTTAATTCGCCTTCCCCGCCGATTTTTACTAAAAAGTTTTTATGTTTTGTTTTTGAAATTGCCTCAATTAAAATTTTAAAACCTTTTTGCTCAGTTAATCTTCCTAGACTGCCAATAATAATTTTTTCAGCCTTATCTTTATTCAAGTTAACGTCATTTAAGCGAGGCTCATCTTTATTCAAGCTTTCTACTGACTTTGATTTAAAAATATTCGTATCAATTCCATTATAAATAACAGTTAGTTTATGAGGGTTAAGCCGGTATCTTTTTTGAGCGTCTTGTTTAACTGCTTCAGAAACCGGAAATATCATATCTGCCCAAAGAGAAGTTAAGGTTTTTAAGCAAGTGGCGCCTTTTCTTTCTTGTTTGTTTAAATTATGTTCAGTGGAAATAATGATTGGCACTTTATTTAGGAAACCGGCCAAGCGACCATAAATATCACCGCCTAAATGAGTGTGTAAAATATGTGGTTTGTTTTTTTTAATGGCTGAAAAAATTTCCCTAAAATTTTTTAAATCAAACAAGTATTGTTTTTTTAAAGCAATTATTTTTACCCCCCTGTTTGCCAGTTGTTCACGCCAAATTTGCCCCTCGCCATTATCTTTAAATAATATAAGACTCTTTTCATATTTATCAGCATCAAGATTCATTAGCAAATCAAAGCAAACTCTTTCCGCGCCACCGCCTCTTAGATTAGGAATAATATGCATTACTTTGATTTTGTCTGCCATAAAATCGTAAAATTAAGAACTTAATTTTTTTAAACCGGATTTTTGTTTGCTGAGCGACATTTTTTTGCTTGATTTTTTTTCTGCTTGTATAAGACCTTGTTGAGCAAGTTGTCTTTTTTTCGCTGTTGCTACTTTTTCTTCGGAAAAACGTAAAGCTAAAATAAATAATAGAATTGGAAACCAAACTTTGCCTTTGAAGTAGGAAGTGTTGAAGAATTGAAAGAAAACACCGCCAAAAACCGCCAGTGCAAAAGGTAATACCCATTTCACCCGCGGATAATATTTTTCTACGGTTTTGAAAATTAAATTTACTAAAACAAAAAGTAGAAATAACCAAGCCGCCAGACCTAAGATGCCGTTTTCAGCAATTATTTTTTGAATCACACCATGCGAATCAACAGCTGGTCCGTATTTTGCTTTAAAACGTATATTTTGATCAACTAATTTAGTAAATTGACCACTACCATGACCAAATATTGGTTTCTCAATAAAGGCTTGTAAAGAAATTTCAGTTAAAAGAAACCGATTTTCCGTGGAGCTAACATTTTTTTCTTGTAAAGCGCTCATTCTAAAAAATAAAGGCGTAATTAGAGCAATGAATAACAAAGAAATGATTAGAGCTGGTATGCGTTCCTTGGGTTTTGCTTTGGCTCGATAATATAAATAAATGGCAGATTGCAAGAAAAGTGTAATCCAGCCACTGCGGGAAAAAGTAAGAATTATTCCTAGGACTGCGATTATAAAAATTGTATCTGCGATCCGCTTTAGACGCTTGTCTTTAAGAAATTCTTTAATTACCAAAACAAAGAAGGCGCCAATATTTAAAAATTCGGCAATTAAATTATGATTTTCCCCGAAAGGATAAGAGCCAAAAATTTTAATTGATTTGAGACGGAAAAAACTATTTTGCCAATCTTGTCCGTAAAGCGATAAAAATCCGGATAATAAAACTGTCATTGCGCTCAAGAAAACAATTACCACTGTTGTTTTTAAAGTTTTCGCATCTTTTATTACATTGGCCGGTACAAAAATATAAGCAAAGTATAAAAATAGGGGCCAACGTATAAAATAATAAAGAGAAGACAATGGATTAGTGGAAAGTGCGACTGATAAAAGACTGGCGATAAAAAATAGTAAAAAAGGAAAAAATAGGGGCCAAATCAGCTTAACCTTTTTTTGTGGTTTAAAAAGAAGCGTAAATACCAAATTGACGGAAAAGCCAATTAAAGTTAAAAGGGCGATTAAATCAGCGGCTGGCACCACTAAATTAGCAAAATAAAAATCCCGACCAATAATTGGCAGACTGGCAGCGATTAAAAAAACGCCCAACTTAGGATTTAAAGTCGCTGTTATTAATATTAAAATGGAGCATGCTAAAACAATTGTGCTCATAACTAGGCAATAATTATACTCATAACTACTCTAATAATAACTTAAAAATGAAAATAAAAAAAGGTCGAAGCAGTTTTTTCACTTCGACCTTAAAAGTCTCTTTATTTAGACAGATTTCTTTGAAAGAACGATTTAGCTAGCCTCTTTAAGGCCGGCGACTTGTTCACTTTGAACATGAGAGCTATCCGTTTGATTTTTAAGATTATCATCCTCTCCAATATAGAGATGAGCAGGAATAATTTCCCCCAATCGATTAAGTGGATCAACTCTTACTACATAGTTTTGAAATTGCCTAATAAAAATAGTTCCAATTTTTTGAGCAGAACCCAAAGGACTCCCTAAATCTAGGTAGAGCTGTGGGAAAACGCCCGCATCATCTTGACTAATAGCAAAGTAGATATTATCAAGCATTAAGGAACTAGCCAGACCAAAATCAATATTAGTTCTGTCAACCTGGAAAACTGTTAATGGTCCGGTGATTCTCGCGTTGTCAACACATTGCTGCCAACCTCCAGCCCATTTGCCTCCTAAATAATCATTTGGAAACCATTCAAAGAATTTTCCGTCAACGAATTGCAGGAGATTAGTATCACCTTTATTAGTAATAATCAAAAAATTTCTTTTAACCGATTTATTAGCTCCTGAGAGAAAAGCCAAAAAATTTCTTTTCGGTTTAAATTTTCTTTGAATGATACTTAGATATTTTTCAACTCCTTGCTTCCATTTTTTGTCAACGAATTTATCAGAATCTGGTCGGCCATCGCCATCAATATCAATTTTTTGCCTGACTTTTGGATAAACCCAAGAAATGTTAACAGTTCCATTATCTTGAAAATAACCATCCCAAATTGGGTCAGACAAAATTTCCTGGCTGATTTTTTTTGCCATCCATTTGCTGTAAGTTTCACCCTTAATTTTCGGGCAAGTAGAGGAAAAATTAAGCATTATCATACCCTGCCAAAAGACAGCGTAATCTTGATAATTTCCCTTTTCTGAGTCAAGGACGACGGTTTTTAGCAACCACTGTGGACGCTTGGTAACAATTTCGTTGATTACTTGGTTTTGCCAAGGACGACTTGAATAAGTTGTTGTCCAAATTTCCATCGGGTTACTGTAGGCCAGTAGTTTAAGATTAGGATTAAGTCTTTTAAGTTGCAAAAGACTGGCACGATTGTTATAGACATTTTCTAAGTCAGCGATGACTAAGTCATGTCTGGCTAAAGCCGGAACATCAGCCGCATGCATTACTGGACTAGTCCAGTAACAAGCAGTTTTAATCGGATAAGGTTCAATTTTCTCTGTTAAAGGATGAGAATTGAGCCACTGTTGGTCTTTTATAAGCTGTTTTCCCCACTGGTTTTCCCAGTATTTTTGTTCATCTATTTTGTTTAAAATCAGCAAAAAACCAACTACTACAAAGAGTACTAAAAGAAAAATTTTGCTTTTCATGTCTGTTTATTATTTTTTTATTGTTAATTTACGAATTTAAGTACAATAATTTTAATTATAGTACGATGGTTAATTATATAATATTATTCGTTATTTGTCAACTGCTCTGCCCGAAAAGACGGAAATTGTGCCTCAAATGATGTTAATATTTAAAAAATGAGCTAATATAGCCCATTTTTAAAGTATTTTATTTAATAATTTGTGATATGGCGCTTAGATATTGGATCCTTATTAATATTGATTAACTTTTTAATATAGATTAACTTTTGCGAAAATGTAAAACCGTGTGTCCCATTAAATTTTTCCAATTCCCTTTAACAACTATCTTATCATAAGCTCGGCTGAGCAAATTTATCACTGGGTAACGATGGAGATAGCTATAAGTCGCGGGAAAATATTTTTTTTCTTTGATTTCAAAACCGACCAGTGCCATTGATAAAATAAAATTATTTATATTTTTGTAGGCGTATTTTACCGGGTAAGCATCATCATGACCGGCTTTTCGAAAAAGTTGATGAAACCAAGTGGGAGTTGCCTTGGCTAATCTAAATTCTGGAGCCTTAGGATTGGATAAACTAATCACTATTTCCCCGCTCGGTTTTAAAATGCGCGCCATTTCTTTAGCAGCCTTGTCCGGATCTGAAACATGTTCTAAGACAAAATTAGCAAAAGCTAAATCATATTTAGCAGTATCAATGAGACTTAAATCTTCCAGTGGACAAATGTAAGTTCTTTCTACATAATCTTCGTTAACATTACAATCTTCAATATCAGCACGATCACAAATAAAATCTTTTTTTTCTTGCAGTAATTCATTTTCTACCACTGTGCTTTTTGCCGCTCCTAAATTAATAATTTTTAAAGCTTGGTTTGATTTAGCTAAAATTTTTCTAACAATTTTGATTAAATATTTTTCCGCTTCAGTTTGCATAAAATTTTTTGCTTAGTTCGGCTTAATAAGTAAATCAGTTTCTAAATTTCTTAAATATAATTCACCATCAATTATTACTCTTAAAGCATTGGTTCGACGACCAGCTTGTTTTTGAATTATTAATTCATAATTTTTGCTTTGTAAATCACGATTTATATTTTCCGGTAAATCATATTCTAAAACAATCGCGCCCTTACTGCCCGGTTCAAGCGAAAAGAAAAAGCCAAAGACTGTTTTATTCAAAGCTAAGTCATCATAAGAATTAATGGATTTAGCTTCTAAATTAGCGCTATCTTGCGCCTTAAGACTCACTAATTTACTGCCTAGAGGCGCAAAAACGCGTGTATAACTGCGATAACGAGTGGTGCGCCAGTCAAAGCCACCATTATGTTGATAATTTAATTTAAGCTTAGCTTTAGCCATTCCTTGATTTTGTCCTCTAACATCATACTCAATTCCCTTTTCTATGACTGAATCGGTTTTAAAGGCTGCTAAATTAGCATCAACAACCAATAAATAATCTTTATCAGTTTTTTTAATTGCGCCATCCGCTTGCAGATTATAAACCAAAGATTGCCAATTGGTGTTATTAAAATAAATCTGAACATCTTTGGTGAGCATGTTTTTTTGGAAAATATCTAACAGTGTGGGTAATTGTTTTACTTCTAAGGCAAATAGTTTTCCTTTTAGCTCTTCTAGTAGATCATTAATAATATCTTTTCTATCCCACTCAGAAATATCCTGTTCCTGATAGGCAACTTCAACATTGTATTGGATTAATTCTTGTAAATTTTCTGGAGTGTAAATTTCACCTCGCACTTCAATCGGACCAACTAGAGCTACTAAATCAGCAATAAAATCCGGGGTTATACCCATAATACCAGTGAAATCTGGTGTTTCTTGTCCAATAGCGCGGCTTTCTCCATAAAAAATTTCTTGAATCTTTTGGGCAGAACTTGGCCAGTCCGGCGACCAATTAGCATCACGTAAATACCAATTCTGTACATTCATGTAAGTTTTGATTTGCGGCGGCGGTTCCATTGTCCATTTACCAACCGCTGGCATGTCCAAGTGATAGCTATCAAAAGTTTTTAAGTATTGAATCTCGCCATTGAAAATATTTAATAAAGCAAACACACCAATAAAACCACCAGCCGGGCGTAATTCATCATTATTATGCATGACAATTAAAAAATCACTGGCGCTGGGATAGCCGGCTAAAGCAGGCATTAATTTAATAATCGGTGATGCTTGGGACATGAGCGCAATAGCCGTATCAATTTCTTTTTTAAAATTAGTGATTTGATTATAAAATGGCCAAAGCACTCCGATTTTATGAATCTTGCCTAAATTTAAACTAGCTAGTTGTAAATTAGCTTTTAGGCCATTAAGCTCTGGCTCTGATTCATAAATAAGACGAAGTAATTCACTTTTTTCTCTGACTGTTAAGCCGGAGAATTTACCATTATTTGAACTAGAGAAAATATTACTTATTTTTTCGGCGGTTGGGATGCCACTCGTTAGAGAGCGAGCAATTAAATCTGCGGTTCCTAAAAGATATTCCAGATCATTAACCTGATTCCTAAGAGGTGTTAAATAAATAAAAATTTGACGATTTTTAACAGTTTCTAAACTGGCTAAAGAATTATTAATTTCTACTGTTGCCTGTTCGGAATGATAAAGAGCAGAATCCCAGTTTTGTTCTGTTACTCTTTGGGCAGCTGCTTCTAAATTATTTTTAGCAGCGCGAGCACTAATACCCGCTGCTTTTAAGTCTTGGTAAGAAAAACTAATGGTGATTGCCAAAATCACGGTTAATAAAATTACCGTGATTAAAAGAGCCGCGATTGTTTTAAAAATATTTTTAATAATTTTCATTTTCGTCAGAGTTATTATTTTCTTTAGTTCTGGCGATACGTTTAATTTCCGGTTGGATTTCGTCTTTCCAATGATTAACTAAAACAATGGTTTTACCCGTTAAAATATTATATAAAAAGATGTCCATTACCTCCTGACGAAAGAAAAATTCACCCTCATCCATTAAAGTATAGTTAATTTCGCGCGCTAAGTCTTTTTCCAACTGTCCCACCAATTTTACAAAAGCCCGTCTTTTTACCGGGCCAACCAATAAAATATCAGTTTTAACTAAAGCATCGCCGGTAAAAACACCGGTTAAAGCTAAAAATTTAGGTTCGGAGACCTTTTTTAAGCCGTCAATAAATTTTTGACTATAGAGGATTTGCGCTTTAGCGACCAAGGCCTTAAGTTCTGGAAAAATAATGAAATCCTGATTAATTGACCAAAGTTCCCCTTCCTCTTTAATGACACCAAATTCAAGTAAACGATTTAGCTCTTTTCGGACTGAGGCAGCTGGAATAGTTGTTTCTTTTCCTATTTCTTTGACTAAATATTTCTTTTCGGGGTTAAGTAAGAGAAGATTTAAAATTTTAACTCTGGGTTCAGACCCAAATAATGTGCTAAGCATAGTAATTATTACTAGGCAGGTTTATTTATTTATAAACTTATAGTATAATATATTAAGCAAACAGTCAAACCAAAAAAGCCTAATATTAAGCTTTTTATTTTAATTATGTACAACAAAGTTGCTTCTATTGTGATGAACTCCGGAAAAAGTAGCGGAGCGATCGCGGTTTACATTTCTCAACCAGACGCCTTAACTGAAGAAGCGGCCGGAAAAATCTTTGTCTTGGCCGAAGTGAGTGGCAAAAAAAATGATGGTGAAAAAATCATCAATTTTTTAATATCGGAAATAGAGGAGAATTATTATCAAGATGAAAAAATTTCTTTATTAGGTAAAATTGACGGTTTAAAAGTGGAAAATATTTTTGAAGCGGCTCTGGCTAAAACTAATAAAAATTTAAATGATTTTTTATTTGCTAATAAAATAAATTTTAATCCGGCTTATACTAATATTACTTTAGGCGTTGTTTATCAAAATAATCTTCATTTTTCTACCTTTGGCAAAAACCGTTCCCTTTTAGTTTATCGTCGTCAAGATGGTTTTGAGATTATTAATGTTGAAACTAGCGCGAAAAACTATCCAGAAAAAGAAAACGCATCAAAAAGTAAAACTCCGGCTAAAACCACTTCTTTATTTTCTTCAATTGTTAGCGGCGAAATTCCTTTAGGTTCGTATTTTGTTTTTTCCAGTGAATCTTTGCCTGAATATTTATCCGGTCGAGAAATGGTGGAAATTATTACCAAATTACCGCCGATCGTGGCCGCTGAACAAATAAAAAATGTTTTAGCTAAAATAAACAGCTATGTTCCCTTTTTAGGGATTATCATAAAAAATACGACTGATAGTTTTGGTCAAGAAATAAAGGAAACGATTGATATCCCAGTCTCTGCTCAGAGATCAATTTCCTCACTAAATTATACTGAACAAAAAACAGAAAATATGTTAGCTCCGGCCGGCATAGTTAGTTTTTCTAAAACAATTAAGATAACCAGAACCTTTTTTAGAAATTTATTGCGGGGTAGAAAGAAAAAACCGCGTTTAAAAAAGGAAGAAATCAGTTTATCCTTGGGTAGTGAAATAAAACTAAACAAAAAAGATGGAAGTCCCAGTTATTTAAATGCCAGTAAGGTAAGTATTTCCGGTGATACCACGCCTTTATTGCTAAATGAATCAGAAACACCAAAGCAACCAAGTAATGTTCCTGATTCCAGCTCTTTCTTGCGTTCACCAAAAATTAATTTCAAACGTGGACCGAAAAAAATTGTTAATTTTCTTAAAGGCTTCATCGGTTTCTTGCGCGTTCTCTTTAGTGCTAATTTTTGGCGTAATTTATTCACGCGCATAGTCAGTTTTTTCCGTAATTTAAATAAGTTAAGCACTGCCCTGCTTGTAATTTTTGTGATTGGAATAACAATCCTATCTTTTAGTCTAATTAAATCCAATCTTAACGACAAAAAACAACAAGCTTGGGAAAACTTCAATTTATTAGTTGAGGAAATTGAAAGAAAAGAAATTTTAATTGATTCACATCTTTTATACGATGACGAAATTGGTGCACGTCGAGTTTTAAGTGATGCCCAAGCCCTAATTGAATCCTTACCGCAAGAAAAAGATTATCAAATTGAAGCCTATAATCGTTTAAACACTGAAATCAAATCTTTAGAAAATAAAGTTAAAAAAATCGTTCAAGTTAATAGTTTGAATTTAGTAAAAGATGTTCAAGCGCTTGGCTTAGATAGCTTAGTCTTTGCTAATAATAATTTATACGGCTCTAAAAATAATCAAGTTTACGAAATTACTCTCAATGAGTCTGATCTTAAAGCAATTGAAGCAACTGGTTTAGAAAAAGTTGAGAGCGTTAAATTTGATGGCAAAAATACCATTTATTATCAACAAACAAAACAGATTTTCCGATTAAATACTAAAAATAACTCAGTCTCTTCAGCTGAATTATATAATTATAACGAAGAGGATAACTACCAAGGTTTTAATTTGTACAATAATAATGTTTATCTCTTGGCCGCGGCGAAAAATCAGCTTTATGTTTACCCGGCCGACTTTAAATCACGTCGTGATTGGTTAAAAGAAGAAACTGATTTGAGTCAAAGCACAGATATTTATATAGATGGACGCATTTACTTTTTAAATAATGATGGACAGGTAGGAAAATATTTTATGGGTAAGAAGGAAGAATATAGTAGCATCGCCTTAGATCCGGTCACGAACTCAGCTAGCAAAATTTTAGGTGATGATAAAAATCTTTATATTCTAGATAATAAAAATAAAAGATTGGTGATGTTAGTTAAAGAAACCGGCACCTTAATGGCACAATATATTCTACCGGTTGATGGTGAAATAAAAGATTTCGCCCTTGATGCCGAGGGACGAAAATTATATTTTCTAGTTAATGGTAATATTTACGAGTTTGCTTTGTAAAACTTTAATGATAAAAATAAATTTAATTTCCAAATAAAAAAATCACCCGCTTAGGGTGATTTTTTAGAGAATCATTTAGTATCAAAGGTAAAAACTTATTTTAAAGTTACTTTACCACCAGCTTCTTCTAATTTTTTCTTCATCGCTTCTGCTTCTTCCTTTTTAACACCTTCTTTAACTACCTTAGGAGCGCCATCAACTAAGTCTTTAGCTTCTTTTAAGCCCATCTCAGTTAATTCGCGAACCACCTTAATAACGGCAATCTTATTAGCACCGCCCTCAGTTAATTCAACATCAAAGCTGTCTTTCTCTTCAGTTGCCGCTGCGGCGCCACCAGCCGCCGGAGCCATCATCATAGCGGGAGCAGCTGCAGAAACACCGAATTTTTCTTCTAAAATTTTTACTAATTCAGCTAAATCTAAAACACTCATTTTTTCGATTTCGCTTACTAATTTAGCAAATTTTTCTGGGACAATAAGGTCCTTTTTTTCTTCACTCATAATTTTAATATTAGTTTATTTATTATTTATTTAAATTTAATTATTTTTTTATTTCTTTTCACTGATTGCTTTAAAAACATTAACCAAGTTACGTAAATTACCACTTAAAACATTAACAAAGCCAGAAACAGGCGCATTTAAGGAACCAACTAACTTAGCATATAGTTCATGCTTGCTTGGTAATTTAGCTAATGATTCAACTTCTTCTTTTGATAAAAGTTTATTTTCTAAAATTCCACCCAAGAAAAAGATTTTATCTTGTTTTTCTTTATCTTTTCTAAATTCACCAATAATTTTAGCAGGCGCGACTTCATCTTCATAAGAAAAGATAGCGGCAATTTTACCAACAAAATCTTTAGTATTTAAACCATCAATTTTACTGTCTTTAAAAGCGCGATTGATTAAAGTCTTTTTCGCCACATAATATTCACTGTTTTCCGCACGGAGTTTAACACGTAAATTCTCATTATCCTTAACTCCTAAAGCATTGAAACCAGTAAAAATAATGGATTTTGATTTTTTAATCTTATCCGCTAAATTAGAGAGAATTTCTTTTTTTTGAATTTTACTTTTAGGCATAAATTTATATAAAATTTGTTTAAAATAAAAAAAATCTGTGTTTGCCACAGACCGTAAAAACGCCAAAAAAGCGCTTCTTTTACCTCGGCAAGATTTACGGCGTAAGCCACTTGCGGTCTTAGGCAGATTAATTTATAAATCTAGTTTAACAAATCTGTATTATTTGTCAAGTTAGCCCCTTTTCCTTGTTTGAGGCTATTTTGCCGCTATTTTTGCCCCTATTTTGCGTCCACGATTAGCAAAACGATGGGCTTCTTCCCTAGCCTTTAACAGGGTTAATTTAATATTTTCTGCTAATTCACGATGAGTTTTTTTAGTTTTAGCGCTAAAAACTAATTTATCGCCACCATATTTAGAAATGCCCACCAGCGGAATTTCTCGGTGTTGCTCTTTTAAGGAGCGAGTGAGAAAACTAATTTGTGGACTCCCGCCATCAATCATGATTAATTCAGGTAGCGGCCATTCAGAGTGTTTAAAACGTCGCTCTAAAACTTCTAGCAAAGCCCCCTCGTCATCGCCCGCTTTAGCCTCTTTAATCTTAAATAAACGATAGGCACTCGGCTTAGCTACGCCATTTTCAAAAACGACCATTGCCCCATAACTTTCTTTTCCAGCATGATGAGAAATATCATAAGCTTCCAAGCGACTCAATTTTCTTTCTTTTAAATCTACTTCCCGACTAAGAAGAGTCACTTCTTGTAAATGTTTAAGCGCCTTGGCTTGATTAGGATTTTCTTTTGCTAATTTAGCTACTAATCTTTTTTTCTGACCGTTAAGAAGCATGATTAAATTATCAATATTCTTTTGATAATCACGCGCGCTTATTTTATTGGCGCAAGCCCCGGGACAAAGACCGATTTGATAATCAAAACAAGCGCGACCACTGCCGGCGCGACAATTGCCGTAGGGAAAAATTTTACGAATTAAACGTAAAGCATTTTGTAGTAAATAATATGATTGATAGGGACCAAAAATTTTGGCTGTTCCGGCCGGAAATTTTTTTAATTCATGACCACGAATAATAATCGGGCGAGTAAATTCTTTGCGGGGGATGACTAAATAAATAAAGGACCGATCATCACGATCTTTAACATTATATTTAGGCCAATACTTTTTAATATTTTTGGCTTCTAAAATAATCGCTTCTAATAAACTATCAGTTTCTAAAAAATTTAAATCATGAGCTAAAGAAACCATCTCTTTAGTTTTCGGTTCAACTTGACTTTGAAAATATTGACCTAAGCGCGCTCGTAAATTATTAGCCCGACCAACGTAAATAATTTCCTGATTTTTTCCGTACCAAAAATATATCCCGGGTTTTTGCGGGGCGGTTTTGGCAATTTTTTGTAATTTGGCCTTTTTATCAGATTTAGTTTTTTTGTCTAATATTAAAGACATATTGATAGTAAAAAGGATAAATAACAACGATTATTAGAGACTATACCTTAATTGTTGATAAGTCAAAAGTTTATCCTCTTGACATATTTTAAAATTATGCTATTATATAAGTAGTACTTTCATAAAAACAACATATCATCCTGGGTCACAACGTTGGCCCTTTTTTTACCTTTCATATTTTTCATAACTCTTTTTTCCAGATTTTTTGGCGGACAAAACATCGTTCGCATTTTTTTACTTCCATGATTTGCCCTCTCAAGCTTCGGCGCGAGAGGGTTTTTTCTTATTATTTTTTCATTATTTAGTCTAAAGTTTTTTATTTAGTCCTGAGTTTTCGCGCGCGGTTTTTTTATGATTTTTTCACATTATAAATATTTACTGGTTCATCTTTTATTTTTATTTTGTTTGTTTTTAAAGTTGAATTTTTTAAATATGGTTTTAAGTATTCGCCGGTAATACTATCAGTACGAATAATATCTTCCGGCAAACCACTGGCTACTAATTTTCCACCCTCTTCTCCGCCACCAGGCCCAAGATCAATTAAATAATCCATAGATTTAAGCATGTGCATGTTATGTTCAATTACAAGCACAGAATTTCCCTTTTCTACTAATTGATTTAAAACATTAAGTAACATGGAAATATCATAGTAATGTAAACCAGTGGTTGGTTCATCTAAGAGATAAAGAGTTCTTTTACCTAAAGTGTGAGTGAGTTCTTTAGCGATTTTAACGCGTTGCGCTTCCCCGCCTGATAAAGTAGTGGCACTTTGACCAAGTTTAATATAGCCCAAGCCAACTGATTGTAGCACCAATAGTTTATCAGTAATTAAATAGTTGCCTTTGAAATAATCAATTGCTTCGTCAATCGTTAAATCTAAAACTTCGGCAATATTTTTATTTTTATATTTAACTTGCAGAGTTTCGCGATTAAAACGTTTACCCCGACAAACTTCACACTCTACTAAGACTGGTGGCAAAAAATGCATTTCAATTAAATTAGCCCCTGCTCCCTGACAAGCTTCGCAACGACCACCACGAACATTAAAAGAAAAACGTCCCGGAGAATAGGCGCGCTCTCTGGCCTCGGGTAAACTGGCAAAAAAATCACGAATAGGAGTAAAAATGCCTGTGTAAGTGGCGGGATTAGAACGAGGACTGCGTCCAATTGGCGATTGGTCAATCACTACGACTTTATTAATATAATCAGTGCCTTTAATATCTTTAACATTTTCTAAACGTGTGCGACCACCGGGCCGATATTTAATATGATTAATATTTTTATATAAAACATCATAGAGTAAAGATGATTTGCCACTGCCGGAAACCCCGCTAAGACCAACTAAACGTCCTAAAGGAATTTCCACGGTTACATTTTTCAAATTATTAGCGGTTGCGCCAATAATTTTTAAGGAGCCATGATTTTGCTCGCGTCTTTTTTCCGGTAAGTTAATTTCTCTTTCTCCGCGTAGATATTGTAAAGTTAATGATTTTTTCAGCATTTCTGGATTTTTTCCGGCTAACAAATCAGCTGTTTTGCCACTGGCATTAATTTCACCTCCTTGAACACCAGCTAAAGGTCCTAAATCAACTAAATAATCCGACGCCTTGATTGTTTTTTCATCATGTTCAACAATAATAACTGTATTATTTTTATCACGTAATTTTTTTAAAGTTTCAATTAAACGTTCTGTATCACGTTCATGCAAACCAATCGTTGGTTCATCTAAAACATATAAAGTTCTAGACAGATGCGAACTAATTTGTGAAGATAAACGAATACGTTGCGCTTCACCGCCTGATAAAGTATAGGCATCACGCTCTAAAGATAAATAATCTAAGCCAACCTTGAGTAAAAATTCTAAACGACTGATAATTTGTACAATTACATTCTCGGCAATCGCCAGTTCTCGCTTAGTCATCTTTTCATAATACTTATTAAAAAAATCCAAAGCTTTTTTTATTGATAGCTGAGAAACTTGGGCAATATTTTTGTTATTGATTTTAACTGACAAGGCTTCCGGTCTTAAACGCACGCCATTACAAACTACACATTTTTCCTCGGAAAAAAGATTTTTCTTTCCCAGTCCCGTACAAGTCGGACAAGCGCCATGGGGTGAATTAAAAGAAAATAAGCGAGGCTCCACTTCAGGAAAAGAAAAGTTATCTAGTGGACAAGTCCAATTAGCTGATAATAGAAATTCATTTTTTTCATATTTAGCGATTACTAAACCTTTACTATATTCCAAAGCGTTTTCCACGGCTTCAGTTAGACGGGTCATATCGTTTAACATCACTTTATCAACCACAATCTCAATATCATGATTTTGTCTAAGCGCTAACTTAATTTTGTCGCGCAAAGAATACATTTTGCCATCAATGCGCGCTTCACTATAACCTAAACTTAAATAATTATATAAAAGTTGATAATATTCGCCTTTGCGACTGCGGACAACAGGTGCTAAAATCGTAACGTACTTAACTTGATTCTCTGCTCCGCGATTAACAATAATGTCCACCATTTCATCAGCCGACAATTTTTCAATTTTATGATTACACAGTGGACAAAAAACTTCTCCGACGCGCGCGTAAAGAACCCGCAAATAATCATGAATATCAGTTAAAGTGCCAACTGTTGAGCGAGGATTATGGGAAAGCGCTTTTTGATCTATGGAAATTGAGGGCGCTAAACCAATTATCTCATCCACATCAGCCGGCTTCTTTTGTCCTAAAAATTGCCGCATATAAGGTGATAGAGACTCAACATATTGTCTTTGTCCTTCGGCAAAAATAGTATCAAAAGCCAGCGATGATTTACCGCTGCCGGAAACACCAGAAATCACTGTTAATTGATTATGTGGTATTTCTAAGTCAATATTTTTTAAATTATGCATGCGCGCTCCGCGAATGATTAATTTATCTTGTTTTTCTGACTTTTCAGACATATTTTAATGACATTCAATTTGGAAAATTAGATATATTTAATAACATATTTTAATCTTAAAAATTGGCTCTATTATTTTTTATTATTTTCGCCCTCATTCTCATCAAAATCTAAAAACTCTTCAATTTTTTTAGAAATATTTATTGGTGTAATGCGGTGTTTTTTATTATAAGCCAATTGTTTTCGGCGACGTCGATTCGCTTCACTAATTGCTTTTTTCATGGAATCGGTTTCTCTATCAGCGTAGAAAATAATTTTTCCTTTTACATTTCGAGCCGCCCGCCCCATGGTTTGCATAAGAGATGTTTGCGAACGTAAAAATCCTTCCCTATCCGCATCTAAAATAGCTACTAAGGTTACTTCTGGTAAATCCAGACCTTCCCGCAATAAATTAACGCCAATTAATACAGTAAATTTACCTAAACGAAAATTTTTCAAAATCTCAGTACGTTCAATAGTTTTAATATCACTATGCAAATAATTAGTTTTGAGCCCTTGGCCACTAAGATAGGTATTTAAATCTTCGGCTTGACGCTTGGTTAAAGTGTTAATAATGGCGCGCTCGCCCAAGGCCGTAATCTTTTCCACTTCTTTCATTACATCATTTATCTGACTGTAATTAGTTTTAGTGTCAAAGACCGGACGAATTTCAATTTCCGGATCAACTAGGCCGGTTGGCCTAATTACTTGTTCTACAATTTGTTCAGAATGTTTTTTTTCAAATTCACCCGGTGTGGCAGTGGTAAAAATCACCTGATTAATACGAGCGGTAAATTCCGAGAATTTTAAGGGGCGGTTATCTAGGGCAGACGGTAAACGCCAACCATATTTAACCAAGTTTTTCTTGCGCGCTTGATCGCCATTATACATACCTCTAATTTGGGGAATAGAAATATGCGATTCATCAATCACTAATAAAAAATCCGGTTTGCCATCTTTCCAAGGAAAATAAGCCAATAGTGAATCTGGCGCTTCCCCGGCTAACTTGCCGGTTAAATGACGAGAATAATTTTCAATGCCATGACAATAACCCAGAGAGCGAAGCATTTCCATGTCATAACGGGTTCGTCTTTCCAATCTTTCCGCCTCCAAAAGCAAACCCTCTTTTTTAAAATAAGCCAGACGATCTTTTAATTCCGCTTGAATATTTTTAATCGCCGCTTCAATTTGCGGTTGATTAGAAACAAAATGTTTGGGTGGATAAATACCAATTTCCTTTAAATCAGCCACAATATTCTTGGTTACATTATTAATCACGGAGATAGTAGCTATTTCTTGATCTATTAATTCTAAACGGTAGAAAACATTTTCCGACATAGGACGAATTTCAAACACATCTCCCCGAACCCGAAATTGGCCACGATTAACATCACCGGTTGTTCGTTCAAATTGAATTTTAATTAATTGCTTAATTAAGTCGGCTCTAACCATGGGCTTGCCTTTTTCCAACACTAAACGCGATTCAATATAAGTAGAAGGAACTCCTAAATTATAAATACAAGAAACCGAGGCTACAATAATCACATCGCGGCGACTGACAAGGGCGGAAGTAGCGCCATGACGCAAACGATCAATTTCCTGATTAATCATCGCCTCTTTATCAATATAAGTGTCAGTGATGGGCAAATAAGCCTCAGGTTGATAGTAATCGTAATAAGAAACAAAATAATGAACCGCGTTTTCCGGAAAAAAATTTTTATATTCACGATATAGTTGCGCAGCCAAGGCCTTATTTGGGGCAATGACTAAAGTTGGTTTATCTTGGGTTGCAATTATATTAGCCACGGTAAATGTTTTACCACTACCGGTCACACCTAAAAGCGTCTGGTAACGTTTACCAGCTTCTAAACCAGCTTGGAGTTTTTTAATCGCTTCTGGTTGATCGCCAGCCGGTTTAAAATTAGCTTTTAGTTTAAAAATTTTGGCCATATTTAATGCTATTCGCTATTGACGCCTCTATTCGCTTAACGCTAAGTATTGACGCTAGCTAAATAACCAAATCAAAGCAAAAAAGCCAAGACTTGGTCTAGCTAGGGGTGATAAATAAATTGTGAAAGGATTATAACATAAAAATAAATAATTGACTAGCCAATAAAAAACCGTTATTTTCATAACGGTTTTATTTTTTTGTATCCTTTTTTAACAAGAAAAAAATAGCAAAAAAGCCAATTAAACCAATGGCTGCGGCCAAAAGAGTTGTAAATAAGGGATCAACCTTGAAGCCGTAAAGCATAGCCCCAGAGAGGCCAAATAACATAAGAGCAAAGGCAAAGGAGCGAAAGAACATAGGTTCATAAATCCATTTTTCTACAGTATTAGGCAGATAAGCACTTTCCGTTAAATAAAAAAGGGCTAGGATAAATGCTCCACATAAAAAGAAAAAGATAAAAATAATCATTTCTTATTTATTTTTTTTTAGGTTTAACAAAGTAATTTAAAAGAACTAATTAAAAAATATAACACTGAATATTTTTTGTCAATAAAGTAATAATAAGTTTTTTAAAGCAATAGTAAGTTGTCTTTTAAATTATCTTAAGTCATCTTATTTATTCAAAAAACAAAAGAACCGAGGGATTAACCTCGGTTCTTTGTTTATCTAATTGCTTAGATAATTATGACAAATTGTACTTGAGTACTAATTTGACAAGGTAGCACCAGTAACTGATGTTACAGGTAGTAACATTGTGGTAAGTGTACCCTTAGTGTCATCACCATTTGCATCATATTGAACATCACCACCTAAGTCTGCGAAAGAAGTCTGGATATATTGATTTTCACCAGCAGTAGTAACTGCACCACCGACAACTAAGATAAATTCACCATCAACAT
>Ga0208195_1000066_pt1 | contig 137663 bp, 231 predicted proteins | sample AD_UKC077_MetaG_FD_184441 | JGI IMG/M metagenome (GOLD analysis project Ga0208195, IMG submission 184441) | Active sludge microbial communities of municipal wastewater-treating anaerobic digesters from USA - AD_UKC077_MetaG (SPAdes) (version 2) | ecosystem: Engineered > Bioreactor > Anaerobic...
AAATACAATCGCAACTAAATCTTATGTTGATGGTTTAGTTGGTGATATAGAAACATTATTAAGTCAGATATGAGCATAATAACAGAGATTACGCGTCTTCGAGACGCTAAAGAAAGGATAAAATCAGCTATCACAGCAAAAGGTGTGAATGTTCCTGATACAGAAAAGTTAGATGTGTATCCAGATTACATATTGCAGATTGAAGGTGGTGGTGGTGGAGGTGGTGGAATAGAACCACCTTATCATGTCCCGGGATGGTTAGAGCATCAAGATGGCAATTGGGTATTGGTTAAATCAGGTCAAGTGTGGGAAATACAATATAGTGATGATGGTTCAACGTGGACAGATGCTTCTTTCACGGCTGGTGATGTTGACACGTGGTTTAATATGAACAATGAGTTGTTCAGACAAGCTAAGTATATAAAAAGAAAAAACACAACTAATGATAATCAGATTCTTGCAATGAATCTTGATATGCCTAATTACTTGTCACATAACAATGATAACACTTCTTCTAGATTTTGCATTTGGCAAGACAGAAACATTGTTAACGTCAAGATAAAGATAGACTATTTCGAAACGTATTTGTCATATTGTTTTTACGATAATGTACAAATGACTACTTGTGAGATTGAACAATACAGACCGGGGTTAATGAGTGCAACTAATATGACCCGTATGTTCTCTGGTTGCTCCTCGCTACAATCAATTGGTTTATCAGGTTGGGATGTTTCTAATGTGACTAATATGACAGCTATGTTCTATGGTTGCACCTCGCTACAATCAATTGATTTATCAGGTTGGAATTTTTCTAAAGTGACTAATACGTCAATGATGTTCTATGGTTGCTCCTCGCTACAATCACTTGATTTATCAGATTGGAATGTTGCTAATGTGACTAATACGTCAAGTATGTTCTATGGTTGCCTCACGATACAATCACTTGATTTATCAGGTTGGGATGTTTCTAAGGTGACTAATGCGTCAGGTATATTCAGTGGTTGCACCTCGCTAAAAGATTTAAAGATCAAGTCTAAACCAAAGACAACAGCACTTCAATTCTATTCTACCAATAGTGTTCTCACTAACGATTCATTACAATGGTTGGCTGATAATTTCTCAGATATATCAGGAGATGCTACATACACTAACACAACAATATCCGGATTCTCTAATATAGTTAAAGCAAGATATATGTGGAATTATTTCTACGATACAATGACAGCCAAAGGTTATACAATATCTTAACTGAAACAAATATTGTCAAACAAAAAGCTCAATGGGGTAATAAATTATGGATAAATCATTATTATACAGGTAGTTTAGAGGATTGGAAAAGACGTTTAGAAAGAGGTGCTTTTAAAGAAAGATTTCAAACTTTAGCCTTATTCTATAAATATAATCCTGATATGAAAAAATAATTCATTATTCCTTTTGGAAATAAAATTACAGTATTATAAATATTGCAAAAGATTTATATTTTAATTAAAATTAATGTTTTATGGAAGATAATGAATTAATGGAAGAACTATTTGGTCCAGATCCGAATAGTATCTCTAATGAAGCTCCTAAAGAAACCGAAGATGAACTATTTAGTTAGATTATTGCTGCCGCAGGCAATGAAGATCCTACTCCAAAACCTACTCCGCCAGCAGGACCATCTACAACTACAACTCCTGAAGTTTCTGATGATGATTCATTTACAGATAAATTTTTAGCAAGAATTGGTATTTCAGATAAAAATGCAATTCCTTGGAAAGATTCATCTGGAGCTATGTTTACACGTTCTTGGGATTCTTTAACTGAGAATGAACAACTAGATATTTTAAGTTCAGCTAATACAGATCCTGAAACAGATCTGGATGATTCTGAAATTAGATTAATTAATCAAATTAGAGAATCAGGCTTAGATGCTGATTCTTTCATGAAAGCTTATGCTCAGCAAATTCAAGATAATTATGCAGATCAAAATAAACATTTTGATATTGATGATTGGACTGATGATGAAGTTTATGCTATTGATTTAATGAATAAATTGGGAGAAAATGTTACTGAAGAAGAACTAACTCAAGCTATTCAAAGAGCTAAAGAAAATGAAGCTTTTTATACTAAAGAAGTAGCCGCTATTCGTGAAAATTTCAGACAAAAACAACAAGAAGCTGAATATCGACAAAATGAACAAGTACAACAAGAACAAGAAGCTAAATTTCAAGCTTTAGCTAATTCTATTGTAAATGAAATAAAACAATTTAATACAGTAGCTGGTAGAGCTATAGAATTAGATTATCAAGATCAAAATAATTTAGCTAATTATCTTTTAGCTAGAGATAATCAAGGTAATACTAAATATTCTATAGATATGCAATCACCGCAAGCCATGGTGCAAAATGCTTTTTGGGCATTGTATGGTCCACAATTCCTTCAAGAAGCTGAAGCGGAATCTGCCAGAGCATTCAAACGTGGGTATGAACAGGCAAAAAAAGATTTAAGTTAGCAAGCTGCTGTAGAAATTAGATCTACTAAACAAACTAAACCTAACTTTTTCAACAGTTAAGTTAATTTAAAATAAAAATAAAATGTTAGTTTCTAAACTTATGACGAAGAGACCTGAAATGGGCAAGACACGTACATATCAGGACTTTTCTGCATTCTTAGGTAAACGTCCTGATCAGCTAGGTCTTTTATCTCGTTTATATCCAGAAAATACTATTACTTTCTTAACAGAAGCACTAGGAAATATTTGGTCAAAAGATAAAAAGTCTGATGAATTTAAGGGACTAGAAAATATGGTATATGAGTAAATTTCCTGCTCCTTTATATTGTAAAATATATTGAAAATACTTAAACTAACATAAATGGTCTTAAAGTTTAATCTGGGGAGATTAAACATTTCATTAGTTGAGACCTCCGCGATATTTAATATCGAATAATAACAAAAATTCTTTAAATTGCTGGGAACTCCTAGACCATTAGGACAATCAGCAGCGTGGTTGTAATTACAACAGCGTTCAACGACTAACTGAGAAGTGTAAATTATTTTTTAATAATTAAAAAACTGAATTACTATGAAATATATTGTGTATCTAACAATAAATTTTAAATCAAAAATAAACGGTAAATATAAAATATATATAGGGGTTCATAAAACTGAAAATCCTGATATATTTGATGGGTATTTAGGTTGTGGAGTATATGAATAGCAAATTTCTACATATAAATATCCTAAAACACCATTTCAATGTGCAGTAAAAAAATATGGACCAGCTGCTTTTAAAAGAGTTACGTTATTTGAATTTGATTCTCCTGAAGAAGCCTATAAAAAAGAAGAGGCTTTAGTAACTACAGAATTTATTAAATAGTCACATGTTTATAATGTTGTAGTTGGAGGAATTTGTAATAATAACGGAATTCCTTTATATCAATTTGATTTAGAGGGAAATTTAGTTAAAAAATGGGAATATTCTAAAGATGCTTTTGAGTTTTATGGATATCCTGCTACTAAATTTCATTCCCCTATATATGGTAAATATAAATTTTTAAATAGTTATTGGAGTTATTCTGAATATATTAATATAAATGATTATATTACTAAAGAACCTCAAACAGTTTATTTATATAATAAAGATGGTAAGTTATTAAATGAATTTAGTTCACAATCAGAATGTGCTAAATTTTTAAATACTACATGTGCAAATATAAATAAGAATATCAAATTAGAATCTTTATGTCAAAAGTAGTATTATATATCTTATAAATTAACTGATTGTTTTAAACCTAAACCTAGGCTCCAATATAAAGATTTAACATATTATGTTTACCAAGAACATAAATTTATAGGGAAATTTATTGGAAAAGAAATTATGCCAATTTTAAATTTATACTCATGGAGTAAAATATCTGATATTTTTAGATATTACAATAATTGGTATAAAAATTTTTATATATCTTTACAAGAAGAAACTACTATTCCTGAAAAACCCACATCACATGGAAATAGTATTCGAGTAGATATTTTTACTAAATATGGAGATTTTATAGAAACTTTAAATTCTATTAAAGAAGTTAAAGAAAAATATAATTTAAGATCCTCAAATTTAAAAAATATTATGCTTGGAGATAAATATTGTAAAGAATATATTTTTAAATATCATAAACATAGTAAATGATATAGTCTAAACTATATAGTAATATATAGAAATATATTTGGAAACAAATGAAATTAAACGTGTACCTATGGCAGCTGCTCCTGTAAAGAAAGGATCTGATCTATATTTCTACTTTGCAGAAAATTATTACCAAATTGATGAATATTTCAAAGTTGATGATGATGGTGAGCAGTTCTGTGTAATTGGACATCCTACACGTATGGCTGATAATCTTTATGAGGTACCTGCTCAAGCTATGGCAGATGATTATTCTACTATTGATGTAATAGCAGAACACGCTGTTGAAACTTATTCTGCTGGTACTTTAACAAGATTTATTTCCAATCGTAAACCAGAAATGTCTGACTGTGGTAAACTGATATTTAAACATTGCCTCAGTATAATCATATTCTTAATTGCTGGAAACCTGTAAAATGGCAATCAGCAGCGAAGCTTTAGATCAAGCAAGCCTTTTAGGAAGCTCTAAAGAACGTTCAACGACTAATCCGAATGGATGTAGGAGAAATAAACTCCGAAATGGAATAAATTTAAAATTTAAATATGAAATATATAGTATATCAAACTATTAATAAAATTAATAATAAAATATATATTGGAGTACATGGTACAGAATCTGATGATTTTGATGGTTACATAGGAAATGGAGTTAATATATTTAGACCTGCTTCCTATAAAAATTCAAAAACTCCTTTTTAGTTTGCAGTAAATAAATATGGAATAAAAAATTTTATTAGAACCACTATAAAAGAATTTAATAATGAGGAAGATGCTTATAAATTAGAAGCTTTTTTAGTAGATAAAGATTTTTTAAAAAGAACTGATGTTTATAATTTAGCTTTAGGAGGAAGATTAAATGAAGATAATCTAAAAAATCCTAAAAAAGAAGTATATATGTATGATTTAGATGGTAATTATATTAGAAGCTTTTCTGGTTTAAATATAGCAGCTAGAACATTAGATCCTACATTACCTAATGGATCTCATATTTCTAGAGCTATTCGTACTGGAGGTACTTTTTTAAATTATCAATGGTCTTATGAAAAATTACCCACAATGAAAAAAATAAAGACCAAAAAACCTAAATCTTTTAATACTAAAAACAGTCCTAAAATAGGTCGTTATGACAAAAAAGGAAATTTATTAGAAATTTTTGAAAATCTTACTTTATGTAGAAAAGCAGGATATTCTAATGCTAATAAAGTTCTTCAAGGACAAAGAAATTTTTGTAAAGGATTCATATTTAAATATTTAAATTAAGAGATAGTCTAAACAAATAGGAAACTATTTGAATTAATTGTTTGTTAAATATCAATCTTCAACTGAGAAGATGCGTAATTATATTACTCAGATTCGTGTAGAAGATTCTAAATCAGATCGTTATGCTCTAATGGAAGATAAACTTATCTCTATTGCTAAAGGTGAAGGAAATGGTAAAGCTTCTGAAGCTCTATTTAACTTCCCAGCATTTGATGAGACTATTCATAAGAATTTCTTATGTGCACGTGAGGGCGAACTTTTATTTGGTAAATCAACAATGTCCGTAGATGGACAATCTACTTGGATTAGTAGATCTACTGGTAGACCTAAACTAAAATGGGCAGCTTAATAGTAATATTAAGACTGAATTTTCTTTAATTGCTGGAAACTCCTAATATTTAGGACAATCAGCAGCTAAGAAGTACAAAAGATAGGCTTTAAAAGTAATCGTACTTAAAGTTCAACGACTATCCTTTTAAGGAGTACATTAATTAATTTAATGGAAATGGGAAATAGCTTAATAAAATATATCGTATATATAACAATTAATTTAAAAAATCAAAAATTTTATATAGGAGTACATAAAACAGAAAATCCATTTGAATTTGATGGATATTTAGGATGTGGTGCTTTTATAAATAAGCCTTCTAGCTATAATAAAGGCAAAACTTTATTTCATAGAGCTATTTTAAAATATGGAGTTAATTCTTTTAAAAGAATTACTTTATTTATTTATAATACTGAAAAAGAAGCTTTATAGAAAGAGGCAGAAATAGTTACTGAAGAATTTATTAAACGTAAAGATGTTTATAATCTTATTCCTGGAGGAAAAATTCCCCCAAGACATTGTAAACAAATTTATGTTTTTGATTTAAATGGAAATTTACTTAATACTTATAATTCTATTACAGAATGTACTAATAAATTAAATTTAGGACACGATACTATATCTGCTTGTATTTTAAAAGAAAAAGCATATGAAAAATATATATTTAGTTATTCAAATTATATTAATCCAAAAAATTATAAAATGAATGCTACTAATGGTATTTATCAATATAATAAAGAAGGATTATTAATTAAAAAATATAAAAATATTCAAGAAATGGCAAACGGTTTAGATTTACCTAAACAAGAATGTATTAGAATTATTAATGAGAGAGTACTAAAATATGAATGTTATTTTTTATATGCTAATGAGGATATTAATGATTTTTTAAATGAAAAATCTAATAAATTATTTGTGCAAAAAAGAAATTGTTATTGCTATACTTTAGATAAAAAATTTTATAAAACTTTTCAATCTTTAGGAGCAGCATGTCGTTTTTGTAAAGTAACTCATTCAACCATGATAAAACATATAAAATTAAATACTCCATGTAATAATTATTATTGGAGTTATTTAAAAACAGATGTTTTACCAGAAATAAATTACTACAAAAAAGATCCTGTAAAAATTGCTCAATATGATAAAGATCATAATTTAATTAAAATTTGGGATTCTATTACTGATTGTAAAAAGGAATTTCCTTCGTGTTTAAAAGTATGTAGAAAAGAAAGAAGAGTTTGTAAAGGATATATTTTTGAATATATAAGTTAAAGATATAGTCTGATCTTTCTAGTAATAGAAAGTTAACATTATGATTCAAGGTGGCGATGGTCTTATCGCTCAGGTTTCACGTTTTGCAAGCAAATACGCTGCAAATAACTTTACAGTTAATACATTCCAACAAATCATCACTCAGATGATTTCTAAGTGTGATAGTCCTGAAGGAAATACATTCTTATTTGTATGTAATCCTCAGTTATTTGGTATTGTTCAGAGAGTTCTATTTGATTATCTAGCTCACTATCGTACAGATGGAGCTTGGCTATGGTCAAAGGAGAATGGTAAGATTAAAGTAGGAGCTACTTTCAATTCTTATTCTTATATGAATAATACTATTTCATTTAAGATGGATAGAACTCTTGAAAGAGAGTATAAGTATCCTTTCGGTATGTGTCTTGACCTAACTTCAGGTTCAACTAATAATGGACACGCACCTATTGAGATGCTTACTGTTAAGGGAGCTGAATATGTTCCTTACGTACAGAATGGTCCTGGTCGTGGTACTGGTAAAGAAGGTGGAGAAGTTTCTACACTAGTTGCTGGTCAAGTTAAGGGTATCATGGGTTACTGTGGTGTATGTGTAGCTAATCCTTATAAGTCATTTATCCTACAAGGTTAGATTTAATTTAATACAAGAGGGACCTAGTTCCCTCTTGTTATTTTTATATGATTATGGCAAAGAAAGTTAATGAAAATGATAAATTAATGGCTAACGAAGTAGCCTCAAAAAATATTATTAAACTAAGAAGCGTTTTTGGTAAAACAGGTATGGCATATTATTTTAATCCTCAAAAAGATAAAAGAGGAGTATATCCTAGTTGTGTAAGACGCGTAAATAAAGATGGAGATATGATTTTATCTGATGCAGATAAAAATGATCCAAATGCATATTTTATTCCAGAAAATGCAGTAATTGAAGTTAGAGATGGTCAAACATTTGATCTATCTGATTTAAAACAAAGTTGTGAATGGGAAGCAATTAAAAATAGTGATCTTATTGCTGAAAGTAGAACTGCAAAAGATGCCAGCGGTAACTATAAAATAGATGGTTCTACTAATACTCAGAAAATTGCTAGATATGGACGAGCTGAACTTTATATTGACAGACCTGGAGAAATGGCAGAAAAAGCAGTTACTAATTTTGAGAAACAACTGAAAGCGGCTAATATGATTGAAGGTGAATCACTTAATAAACTACTTTTAGTAGCTCGTGTATTTGGTAGAAATATGCAGAATAATGTTGCAGCAGAAATTAAACAATTCTTATATCAAATTGCTCAAAAGACTCCAGATAAAATTATTGAGGCATTTACAGGCGGTGATTTAGCATTAAAATTACTTTTTATTGCCGCAAAAGAAAAACGTATTATTTATTCAAAAGCAGGAATCTGGGTTTATGGAGAAGATGGAAATACAATTTTAGGTTCTTCTGAAGATTCTGTAATTGAATGGATGAAACAGGCACAAAATCAAAAAACCCTGAATGTTATTAAAGGAGAAGTTTTTCCTGATATGACTCCAGGTTCAAATGAATAATTATGACAATTAAACAAGTACTACAAGCTGTCAGAATTGAGCTAAATAAACATAAAGCTCCAGAATTAGGTCTTGTTGAATTTAATTATTTTGCAAATAAAGCTATATCACAATATATAAATTTAATATATAATGTATTTGAAACTAATCAGCAAACTACGGATGATATTAGAGTACTTAAAAGTACTGCTAAAATGAAACCAGAAAAAATTAAACATTAGGAAGATTATTTTCAAGATACTGATCTAGGTGAACACTATATTGATTTATCTTCAGCAGAAGGTTGTACTTATAAAGTACAATTACCTATAGATTATTTGCATTTATTAAATTGTATTTGTGTTTTTAAAACAAAGAAAACTTGGGAATGTTACCCAGCAGGTTCTATAATGAGTAGAAAAGCTACAAGACTAACAGCAGATTCTTGGGGAATGGTAATGGATGATGCTTTTAATTATCCATCTCCTTATTATCCTTATTTCTATATTCATAATAGAAATTTATACCAAGATACAGCTCCTTATAATCCTATTGCACTTGATGATAATGGTAATTTACAAGGAACTGATATGGTAGGTAAACCTCATAATCCTGAACGTTATACTGTAGTATCAAATGGTTTTTCATACCAAGTTGTTAAAATTACAAAAACACTTTTAATTAATTCTTCTAGTACAGATAAAGAATCTCGTACTGTAGAATTACCTAAAGGAAAATATTTCATTCAAATAAATGAAGATCCTAAATTAGTTTATATAGTAGATTCTACAAAAGAATAGACTCCAGCTAGTTAGTATATTAATGCTGATTTAACTGGTAAACTTATTAAAGTTAATCCTAGTTTAACTTGGGATGATTTTAATAATCAATTAGTTACAGCAGAAGCTATTGAAATTGATCCTTTAGAAGAAACTATAGAAGCTATTGGAGCAGCAACAATGGTTTATCCTGATGCGGATAAAACTATTAAGAATCTAGCAGATTTAACTTCTGCTTCGGGTTCTTCAAATTTTCCACGAACTTTTAAGATGGATTTAGATGGAGATGGCAAGAAAGATACTAATGTATCTCTTGTTGAAAGACCGATTGCCTCACGTTTAAGTAACCCATCTACAATTAATATGGAAATTAGATGTGGTTCAGATGATGTTTTTGAACTTGTACAAGTTAGAGCAGATTATTTAAAAAGTCCTCAGAGAGTTAATTTAACTCATGAGCAAATGATGTTAACTCAAGACACTTCACAAATAATGGAATATCCTGACTACGTAGTTCAAGAGATTATCAATATATTAGTCAGACTAGTTTTAGAAAACAACTCTGATTAGAGACTTCAAAGTAAAATTGCTGTAGATCAATCTATTGCAAGAAATACTAATCAAGAATCTTAACAATTTAAATTTTATTAATTATGGCATTATCAGGTCTTAATTGGAATACAACGACTGTTATTAACAGTCTTGAAGATAAAAATGGTTTTTCAGAACTTGTAAAAGGACATGTTCCTGCAGAAGTAATTAATTTCCCTTCTTCTTTATCAGGTTCAGGAAAGAAATCTATTATTAGAGCAGTAAAAAATGATCCAGATGGTCAGAATATTACTGTTCAAGTAGCTCACGTAATGAATTTTAATTCAATGTGGGATAATCGTTATGGTAAAGTAACTAGAATGTTTAAAGCACCTTCAATTGCTGGAGATTTAGCAAAGATTGAAATTGATTTTCTCAAGTTTATAGATCTTAATATAACTTCTCCTGTTAAGATGTATAAATTATTTGTATATCTTTCTGTAGATGGAGCCAATCCTTTCTATTACTCAAATGATTTTTATGTAAAGGGTCTACCTTTTGGTCTTGAGTTTACATATGTAAAAGGAGAATCAGCTGCTGATGTAGCTCAGAAAGTTTATGATCTAATTGCAAATAACAAGATTTTCCAACTTGATACAGATCAGCTAGATTATAGTGTAAATGGTGCTGTATTAACTCTTACAGCAAAAGAAACTTGGCAAAGATTTGCTTTAGTTAAAGTTGCTGAATTTGGACCTTGGGATGATTATTCAATTCCTGTAGGTGTTCTAAAAGCAGATAAGGGTGATCCTTCTAAGCCTAATGGATGTCCAGTTGATAAACTAGGAGTTATTTCTTGTCTTTCAGTAGGTAAAAATGCCTTTGGTACAGCTGATCAACTTCAGCAGGATCTTCGTCTTCCTACTATTGAGAATCTTAAATGGGGTTCTTCAACAAAATGGCAGCAACCTATTCCAGGTGCAACTTACACTCAGTATATTATTACTGTTTAGGCACCTTCTAATAATGGTGGTGTAATGGCAGTTGGTGAAAAAATGCTATCTGAAACTAACCATATTTTCTGGGTTAATGAAAATGCTTCAGTTTTAACTGATTTTGATGCTATTTTAGCAGAACTAGCTACTGCAGCTGAAGCAACACCTAATCCATTTGCAAAAGCTAATGGAGATACTAATGCTCTAGTTACAGAAAAAGCAGCAGCTTCTGGTGCAAAAGAAACTGATTATAAAGGATTTTTTTAATTTAAAGATATTTTTAATATAAACGTAGGGAGAGTTATCTCTCTACGTTTTTTAGTATATACAAATGGATTTTATATTAGCGATTTTACCATACTTTTTTTCAGCAATAGGAGGAAGTTTAGTGCACTATTTACTCACTTTAAAAAGTTAGAAAAAGAAAGCTGCCGCTGAAGCACATTCTGCCCTACTTGATAATAAAGAAAAAGAATTTAATCTTGGTAAAGATTAGTGTTCTTATTTAAAGTCTATGTGCGATCAAACTATAAAGGATTTTTATGAATCTGAAGCCAACTTTAGAGAATAGCTGAGGAAGAATAGAAAGGAGTTAGAAGAGATAGATGCAAAGTGGCTTGAAAAATATCAATAGAAATGTTTAGAAATAGCTTCTGTAAAAGAAGAACTTACAAAAATTAAATGCTTAATATGCTATAGGCATAATTGTACTAATCGTGAATTATCATGCGAATAGAAAAATTAACATCTGCCATTATAAATGATGTAGTTTCTGGTTTAAAAGGTTATCATCAAAATTTAGCATTAAGTAGAAGATAGATTGAAGAAGAAGTAGTAGCAATGCGATTAAGTATTATTAAAAAATATATTCTTGAAGGAATATTAGATATTAATGATATTTTACTTTCTATAGATTGTATTAATACAGATTGCGAAGCTTTAGATCGTTGTAAATGTGATAATATTTGTGAAGATAAAATAATACATTTTTAGATTCCTCAAATTATTTGGGATTTAGGAGATTTAGCTATTAATTATATAGGTTCTACAGATAGAATTTATCCTTTTACTATAGTAACTTCTTTAATTGAATATAATACTTTAAAATATAGAAAGCGAGGCAAAAATAAACCTTTTGTTTGGATTGATACTACTCCTAATGAAAAAGGTTTTTTAGATTGTTTTGTTTTTAATGCTCCATTTTTACAAAAAGTTTCAATTGTCGCTGCTTTTAAAGATCCTAGACAAGTAGATGAAATTGAAAATTGTTGTGTTAAAACTTTTGATGGACCTGTTAATATTAATGAAATTGAATAGAAATCTAAAGGTACAGATATTTTAAGCTTTATAGATATTGAAATAAAAAATACTCTTGTAGAAGAAAAACTCAAATATTATAGACAATTAGCTCCTGCTAATGAGCCAAACAATCAAGAGTTTAATACTGGTAATTAATGAATAATTTTAAATATGCTTTATCATTAGTTTCTACTTTATTTGGTATTAAAAGTAATGATGAAGATACTTTAATTGAAATTGGACTAATTGCTTTCGGTAAAATTGGAAACAAGAGAACTAGGTTATATAAAGCAGTCTTACCTGTTCATCACGGTGTAGTAAATTTACCTTGTAATTGTGATATAATAGAAGCAGTTACAGTGAATGGAGAAGATTATAATATATCTGATAATATTCATTTATTTGAAGATACTTTTTCAGGTATTACAGAAAATTATATTGAAAGCAGAAAAAAAGAAACTGATCAAACCTATATTCCTGGAAGATTTATACATTATAGACAAGAAAAATAGTGTTTATATGTAAATCCTTGTTTTTCTCATATTAATATTCTTTTTTATGGAGAACTTTTAGATGAAGAAGGTTTACCAGAAATAACTGATCAAGAAGCATAGGCTATTGCTACTTATATAGCTTATACATGTAAATGGAAAGAATATATGTAGAATAAAACTAAAGAAGCAGGATAGATTTGTTAGGTTTTAAAAAATGATTGGTTAGATTAGTGTACTCAAGCTAGATAGCCTGAATATGTTAATCAAAATAATATGGATGAAATTTTAGATGCACTATCTAGAATGCCAAATAAATTATACCATAAAAGTTTTAAACCTACTTTATAACATAGGAGTCTTTTTCAAGACTCCTTTTTTTTGTTTAATTTAATAATGTATACAAAATTATATGGTTCTCAAATTAGTGCTTCTGATTTACTTTTAACTTATAAAGGTCAAAAGTTAAATAAAAAAGAAAAAAGAGAATTTGTAAATAAAGCATTTGAAATAATCTTATCCGATATTATTGAAAATGATACACACTTTAATCTACCTACTACAGGAGGATATAAAGCTTCTATATTTTTAAATCCGATTGAAGGAGAGGATTTTAAACAAATTTATAAAAAAGGAGGGTTTAATTGGGTAGATTGGTTTTTAACAAATTTTACAGCTTATGAATTAAAATTTATAACAGAAAAAAATAATTCTTATAAAGAAATTCATTTTAGAGTATCAGGAACTTTATTGGATAAATTAATTAAAACAACATATGATAAATCTTTAGTTAAATGATTAAAATTAAAACTATTTATGATTATATTCCTTAGTTAAAACAGCATTTTCCATAGTATTCTGAGAAAGAAATAAAAAGATTATTATTATCAATGTTTACTAATATTCTAGATTTTTCTAGAAATAATTGTAAAATTTATACCCGTGTTAACAATCAATTTTCAGTAAATATTGGTACTAATTTAAATACAGAAAAATTTTTTAAATATAATTATTTATAGAGATTACAAAAAAGTTTAAAATTATTATATAAAAAGAAAAGAATAGTTTGGGATAATTATTATTATTTTGCTTTAAATGATTATATTTATAAATATCCAAGAACTGGAGGAGGTTATATATTACATGATATAATATTATGTAAAAGTTTAGATTTTATTGAAACTATGAATTTACAAGAAGCTTATCTTTATAAAGTAAAATGGGATACAGATTTAGGTTTTTGTATTCATAGAAAAAAGATGGTTGTTTTTAAACCTCAATTAATTAAATTTAAACCTAAAACTCCTTTTAAAGATTTAATGGTATCTAATAGAAGATACGAATTATTAAAATGTAAAAAACATGTCTCAACAGATAGCAAGCAATCACTTTTAGAAAGGATTAGTGATGGACTTAAATCCCTTACAGACTCCAAATGATGTGTTAGTGTCCGCTTTAAATGCTACATTAATTACTAAAAATGGTAATGAATCTGCTTTACAAAATGATTTTGGTAATGGTAGAGTAGAAACAGCCTTTTTACCTACAGGTTTCATTCCAGTAGGAGTTTGTGAATTTGGAGATATTATATATATAACTTCTTATAATCCTTTAGAAAATAAATGTTAGATAGGTTGTTTTCCTTCTCCTGAAAGAAATATTTCTACAGATGAATTAGATCAACCAGATGTATCTATAAGTAATACTTTTTAGGAAATAATTAATAATCAAGCTACAGGTAAATTATTAAATACTGAGCAAACTTATATGATTGGATTATCTAAATTAAATCCAGGAGATCAATATTTAATTTCTTTAGATAAAGATGTTACACAAGTTTTTTCACCTAATGATACTGAAAAAATTACCTATTTAACTGATCTTTATAATGATGCTCATGAAATTAATAAATTTCCTAAACTAATTAGAATTTCTATTATTTGTATAGATGATAATTCTAAAATAGTTGATTTAGGAGGCACTGTAAAATGGTTTAATCCACCTGATTATTATTTAGCTCAGAATAAAACTTCTAGTGCTCAATAGCCAAATTTAGATGCTTATAGAAATTTATTATCAGATGGTTATGCTGTATTTAATAGTAAATATCCAGGTAAATTAGCTTTACAAATAAAGTTAGAAATGCCCACAAGTTTTACTTGTACAGTATCTGGTATTGAAGTAAATAATAATGGATAAAAATTTAGAAAATGAAATTCAAGATTTAATAGATAAATCTATTACTTCTAAAAAAACACAATTTGGTAAATCTTATTCGGAATTAGGTACTTCTGATTCTAATTTAATTCTTCGTACAAAAGGAGATATTAAAATTCAATGGGGAGGTAAATTTATAGATTTATTAAAGAATGGTAAAATTAATACAGAATCTAGTATTGATTTAAAATATATTCAAGATGAATCTAAAATAGGTTCTGCTAATGGTATTTATATAACTGAGGATAATCAAATATTTATAGGAAATTCTAGTAAACATATAAATATTAATCAAGATCTTTCTTCATTTATTTCTTTTATGGAAGAACAACAATTAAATGAGGAATAGTTTAGTAGAGTATTAAAAAATATAGGATTAATTTTTGAAACTAAATAGGCAGTATTAGCTTCTAAATTAACTGAGGGATTAGTATATATTTTAGAAGATTCTACCCCCTATATATATAAAAACCAACTATTAACTCCTATAATTTAGAACAATCCTGTTCAAAGTAATGCTGAATTTGATACTTTAACTGTAAATACAATAAATAGTAATTAGACTATAAAAATAGATGCTCCTCTTTCTACTTAGACTTTATATTCAGATAATATTCAAGTAAATACTTTAAATGTAAAATATCTTGAAATAGAAGCAAAATCTGTAGAAAGTAAAAATTTATTAGAAGATTTAACTATAGGAGATACTTTATCTGATACAGATATTTTTGGATTAAATATATATGGTAAAATTACAAATATTAATAATGATATTATATCTTTAAATAATAATGATATACAATATCAATATTAGATAGTATACTATGAAGATGAAGGAGATATTTTTAAATCTGCTATATGTATTAAACAAAAAAATACGTCTAATAATTTATCTTTTAATTCTGAAATATTACAAAATTGTGTAATTACAGAAAGTACTTTAAATTTACCATACTTTACAATTGAACCTTTAGAAGTACAATATTATGCAGATAATGAATGTACAATTCCTTTAAATTTAAAAATATTTAATGCTGAAGGAATTATTAATAATACTACTTTAAATTTATCAGATGTAAATTGGGAAGGAAATATTAATTTAAATAATTGTGTTTTAAATGGAACTTTAGTACAACAAATAGAAGATACTACTCCTGAAGAAATTTTAAATATATTAGCATCCGATTAGTACAAAGAAATTTATTATGATAATGATTGTTTTCACTTAAAAAAATTGTTACCTAAAAATTCAATTATTTTATGTGCAAACCCTGATATTCCTGTATCATCAGTTTCATTTTCTTTAACCATTCCTTCTATAAATGTATTAAATAATAATGAAGAAGTAATAGGAACTACAGAATCTGTTACATTAGAAGTACCTATTACATAGATTTTAGTTAATTCAAATACATTCTCATGGCAACTACTTTAAAAAGACAAATATAGCTAAATTTAAGTTTTTTATGGGAATCTGAAAATATTAATATTAACCCTATAGGTTGGGTTTTATTAGATACAAAACTAAATGGAGAAGATATTGCTGATAGAAATACTTATACTGTGAAATTTACAGAAGTTAATACAGAAAATTATATGGAAGATTCTTGGACAATTCCTTCATTTATGAAAACTATTCAAAAAGTATATGAATATTCAACTGATCCTTTTTATTCTTTTTCGTTAAATTATCACCCAGAAACGTTTAAAGGAGTTTATTCACAATATTTAGATAAATATGCTTTAGATGTTTACAATCAATTTAATGTAGTTATATTAAAAGAAGATAATTAGGGTTAGGATTAGATAGTACCACTATTTCCAGAAAATCAAAATACCATTAAAAATTTATTGAGTAAACAATTTACTTATAAATCTTATTTTAATTAGCGTACTAAAAAATATAGTGAACAAGAATATTCTTTTCAATATTCTGATTATAAAGCAAATGAAGTAGATACTTTATTAAAAATTAAAAAATTGCCTTATATAGTAGATCCTGGTAGGGATGATAATAAGAATACTAGTCAACTTACTGATTAGTTATTAGTTTAGCTATTTAAATTACCTATATTAAAAAATACAGATCCTTTTGAAATTCCATTAAAAAATCAAGATAAATATCAATGTTTATCAGGTTTAGTATGGCACTATAAAATAGCTCCTATTATGCCTTATGGTATTTTAGATAATTTAGCTGTAGAAGGAGAAATTGATTTAATGTAGATAGGTATTTATAAACAAGAAATTAATTCTTTTAAATATTATAATACTGAATATCAATCTACTTTAAATATAAATATGACTTCTTATAATAGTGTAGGGCATACTTTAAATACTATTAAATTAACTTTTTATGATTTATACGGAGAAGTTTGTACTTATACTTTACCTAAAATGATTTCTTATAATGGGACCTTTCAAGTAATAGTTCCTTTAGATGGATCTTTACATGAGGGAATGCAAGCAAATCCTAATCATCCAAATAAATTTTCAGCTACTCGATTAGATCTTTCAGAAACTACAGGTATTACTTTTTTACCTAATAAAAATGTAAATATTCCTCTAACTAATTATATTGATGATTTAGGTAATTTGGCAGGAATTACTCAATATGCTTATCATGATCAATCTGAACCTGAAGGATTACACCCTTATTATTTATATTATGTGACAGTATCTTGGGATGAAGAAGAACAACCTGGTAATTATATTACAGCTGATGAGGGTTATTGGTATTGGACTAATAATAAATTTAATACTTATTATTTTGATAATAATATATTAAATTACAATGATATTGATTTTGATTTAGACTTATCAGTTAATGCTTATATACAAGGTACAGCTCCAGAAACTAAAACCTAGGTAATTGACGAAAAAACAACTATTTATACAGAAAATACTGAAAATAATCCATTTACAGTCACTATATTACCTGATTTAGTTAATAATTATAAAACTTTATTTTTTAATACTTCTAATGTAGCTTCTTTTATTGATTCTATATCATTTGGAGTAAATGAAAATATTCAAGAATGGAATAGAGATCTAGCTATATTAAATATAGATGATACCGATAAAGATGAAGAATCTTATGTAAATTGGGATATTTATACTGAGGATTTTAATACTAATTCTGAAATTATTAATTATTATCCATCTTTTGGTAATTATCAAGATACTGTTTAGTTTACTGGACAAAAAATAAATAATTCACAATTAACTAATAAATCTACTAGTGAGTTAAAGTTAAAATTAAAAGAAGATTTAAAGAGAGTATTTGAATATGATTCTATTCCTGAAAAACAAACTAAATCTGTTTATTTAGTAGATAAAAAACCTTGGAAAGAAAAGCATGTTTGTAATGCTTGTTTTATATGGAATACAGAAGACCCTATAAAAACTATTATTTGGGCAACTGATTCAGAAAATGATATGCGTACTTTAGATGGAACGATTCAAACTAGATTAAAAACAGATCTTTATTTAGATAGAATAGGACAAAATAAAATAGCTGAAATTAATGGTGGACAATAGTCTGCAGTTTATATAAATCCTAGAGGTTTAAATGAGAGTTCTACTTTTGTTGGTTCGTGGTTTAGACATGGAGGAACTCCTTTAAATATGTCTTTACTAAATTTAGAAAGTAATTAGTTAGGTATATTAACATTTTATAGTGTAATTGGAAATCATATGGATCAGTATATAGGTAATGATTGGTTTGCTGAATTTTAGAATCCTCCTCATTCTTGGGATGCTAAAAATAGTGATACTGGTAGAGGTAATCCTTTGTGTTTTCATCGATATGCTAGAAATGAAGATAGAAGGGATAGAGGTACTTCTTGGGCACATTTAGATAGTAATCCTAGTATAATTAATTCTCCAAAACAAAATTTAAGATTTTATAAATATGAAAATAATTATTATATATTTAAAATAACTGCTGAAGATGTAGCAAAATATCAATATTTAAGTTATAATGCAGTTATTTATGGTATTAATAAACAAAAAACATCTTTAGAATCTGAAGTTGATGTTATTACACAAATTTTATAGAATACTGGATTTATTCAAAATTTACAAGATTTAATTATTTAGATTAATTAGAAAACTGAACCAGATATTTATATAGGGTTATTAAATTCTAAATTATGGATTTCTGAAATATCTAATATATTACATAAAGATTTAACTAAACCTTGTGTGCAATTTAAATATAATGGAAATGCCCAAACAGTACAAAATCTAAAAATTAAATTACCTTATATAGAAAGATTTATTTCAGATTAGGAATATTATAAAGATCCAGATGATAATAAATGTTACCCTATAACAAATTCTTTAGTTTATTATAAATTAGCAGGATTAGATACTAAATATTTTATTGAAAATTCTGATTGTGATAGTGGAGGAATTAAATTATTTGATATTATTTCTAATTATGATAATTGGAATTGGGAAACTAGCCTTAATACTGTTGCTTATTATGTTAGAAATGAACTACCTAAAGATTATAAACATGATAATGCATGGCATTTATTTGATTCTCCTATTTTTGGTAATTCAATGGCAGGAACTTTATCTATACCTTATAAAAGAATGGAATAATGGAAAATTATATAACACTATTTAATCAACCTATAGGAGTAAATGTTCTATATCATTTATTGCCTCAAAAAGGTAAATTAGTATATGAATATAATGCTTTTCGTAATTATAGATTAACAAAAGCAATGTTTGAATATAATAGATCTTTATATTCAATAGAAGAATTAAAAAAATTATTTAATATTTTTCCTAAATATTATTCTAAAGAAAATACAGCTTTATTTTTAAAATAGAAGAAATACGAAAAAGATGGACAAGATTATTATGAAACTATAGATATAGTATATTTAAATCCTATTAGAGAAGCAACTTCAGAAGCTACTATAAATGATATAAAATCTACTTTAGCTACTTTTTATTCTATTAATTCAGCTGATGTTACTTATGATCCTAATACTTATAAATATTCAGTAGGAGATTATTACTATGTCTATATAGGTTTAGCTGAAATTAATAATTTCTTAGATTTTACAAATAATTTAATCCCTATTCATTTACGTATTAAATTTTAGAATTTAGCTTATGAAACAGTTAATGCTTAGAATGGTTGGGAAAATGCCTCAGATACTACTATTATTTCAAGATAGCCTGGAGAATTAGTTGATTTTATAACAGATGAATTATAGTTTGATTTAAAACATCCAGTAACTATGATTCCTCAATATAGTTATGATGGCTCAGTTAATTTAATTTTAACTGATGGTAAACAAATTCCAAAATTAATTAATTCACGTTTTAGTGCTACAGGTAAAAATACCTATGAAATAGTAGATAGAAAAGGAGATGCTGATACTAATATATATGATTAGGGAGATCAATTTGAAATTGATACTAATTTATATAAATCTATTATAAATATCCCTAAAGTAGAATATTTAGGTAGTTTAGCTGGAGGTAATTTACAAGTAGGTAATTATCATTTTTATTTTAAACTTACAGATGCTGATGGTAATGAAACTGATTTTTGTGCAGAATCTGGTTTAGTTAGTATATTTGTAGGATTTGATACTAAAGCTACTACTGGTAGTGAAAATCAAAATTCTTATAAATTAATTAAATTCCGTTTAACTAATGTAGATCAAGCTTATAGTTATGTTAAAGTTTATTTTTCTAAAGCTTCTTCTTAGTTAAATATGAATGCAGCTATTTCTTATGGAGAAATTGATAAAAAATTTATTATAAATAATAAAGGAATTTGTAATATAACTATTACTGGTTTTGAAGAAGTTCTACCACGTACCTTACAAGATATTAATTTATTTTATAATATTATTAATAATGCTAAAACAGGTACAGTAGCTCAAAATATGCTTTTCTTAGGAAATGTATAGAAAGAAGAAATTCCTTATAAAGATTTAGCTGATTTATCTTTACGATTTTTACCTAAAGTAGAATATGAAAATTATGATCACAATATAGATGAACACTATGTTATAACGTCTAAAAATAAAGGATACTATGACGATAAAAATATTTATTACTCTGTGGGCTATTTTCCTGATCAAATATATAGGTTAGGAATTGTTTATATAATGAAAAATGGAGAATTATCTCCAGTTTTTAATATACGAGGAAGAGATAATATTTCTGATATATGTACATATTCACATTATGATATGTATAATAAAGATGGTTCTAGACATTATATTACTATTGATGAAGAAACTAATTTATTGATTCCTGATAAAGATGAAAACGACGCATCTATTTTAGAAACAATTCCTTTAGAAAATTCTAAAGGAGTTATTCGATTTGAGTATAATGATGATACCAAAGACACAAATACTATATTTGCTTTAAAAGTAGAAACTGATGAAGAAACTATTAATGAATTAAAGAAATTAGTAAAAGGCTACTTTTTTGTTAGACAAAAAAGAATACCTACTATTCTAGCTCAAGGTGTTACTATTAATACTGATTTGGAAGCTCATACTCCTGTTATTCCTACTTGTGGGGGTTTTATTGATCAGATTAAAGATTCATTAAGAACAAGTCATACTATTATAAAAGATATTAGTGATGTAGTAGATATTTCTGAAGGATTTTTATCTAGATACCAATATACTATTAAAGTTAATGGTAGAGGTTTATTCAAGAAAATAGCTTTAATTTCTTGTGCTGTAGCTGTTGCTGTATTAGGTGTTGCTGCCGGTATTGTTACTGGAGGAACTGCAACAGTAGGTGCCGCTGCAGGTTTAATGGGAATTTTAAGTACATTAGGAGCAGGTTTAACAGCTGCTGGTGTTACAGCTGCAGTAGCTATTGGAATTGCTGCTGTAGGTACTGGAGCTGCTGCTATAGCTCAGGCTATTAATCACGGTAAAGGTCATGACCGACTGAAAAAAGAAAATGTAATTAGTTTAAATCCAGGTGAATCTATTGATGGTAGAAATATTAAAGATAGATTTCCAGAATATAGTTCTAAATATCATGATATTAAAGAATTAGCTTCTAGTAGATTATTAACTCATGATTTTAAAGAAAGAGCTATACTTAAAAATCCTGATTTAAGTCGTACTAATGCTATTATATGTCCAGATTATGAAACAGATTAGGCATTTTATAATAGTATTTTTACAGGAAATGATCATTTAATTAAACTCACTAATACTCAAAGTTTAAATATTCTTTCTACTAAAAGAACAAACTATTTTACTAATGGAGGATTAGAAGAACCTAATTATTTCTATCTAACTAAATATGAAGATTATCCTAAATTATTTAATTTATTATTAGATAATAATCCTAATCTTAGAGGAGAAATTGCTACTCATAGAATGAATTCTGATGTTACTGCTAAAATCATTGGAGTTCCTGATGATGTTCCTTTAGTTAGTATTGATGGAGTTAAATTTAGAAGTAGAGCAGGATATGCTGAAGAAGCTTTTAGAATAGAAGAACTTGGTTAGGATTATAAAGCAGCTGAAGATCAAACTGACTATGATAATGATGATGATAGTGATGTTGTTTCTAATGGAGAAACACAAGTTACTAAAGATAATAAAAAGATAAATTCTGAAATTATTAGAGGAAGTTTTGGTGCTTATTTAGGCTATTCTGATAAAGAAGATGTTTTAAATCCAGCTTGTATTGTTAATATCTATATTCCTAATTATAATGAAGCACAAATGCCAGATTATTTTGCGATTCGTATGCACGATCAATCTCCTTTTGAGGCTATTTCAGAAAGATTTGCTATGCTGGATATTGCTGATAATCAAATAGAAAAAGATGCTTCTTTAACTTCTGCTGCAAGTAATGCTCAAATAGGTTATCAATGGATCTTACATAGAGGTGATTGTTATTTATGTCAAGTTACTCATAGACTAAATAGAAATTTTCAAGATCCTTCAGCTCCTTATAATGATAAAATAGTAGATAGTAGTTCATGGAAAGATCATTATGATCCTAATGATCCTACTAGCTATGGAGAAATAAATTTAGGAGATGTTAATGCTATTAAATTAGGAATGTGGATTACTTTTAGAATTCGTTCTTCTAAAAATTTAAATATTAGAACTTTAGATTATTCTAATGTTGATGAAATGGCAATGACAATGCACCCTAGAGGTTATTATCCTTATTATGATATGAATACTGATGGTAACTATAAACATCCTGAATCTCAAGCTTATAATAATGGATTTATAAAATCATTATCTGAAAGAAATAATTATGAAGAACCTGACGTACCTGCTATTAAAAATTGGTTTGGTACTAGAATAATGTATTCTGATATTCAAGTTAATGATGCCTTTAAAAATGGTTTTAGAGTATTTCAAGGCCCTGCTTATAAAGATTATACTAGAGAATATGGAGAAATTACTAAAATTGTAAATTTAAATAATAATTTATTAGTAGTATTTGAACACGGAATTAGTATGATTCAAATAAACCCTCAAGGTCCTTTAGAAAATTTAAAAGCAGGTCAATAGTATTTAAATACTAATAATGTATTGAGTGATTTAATAGTTATATCAGATTGTTATGGTAGTCAATGGCAGGATTCTATTCTTTCTACTCCTAAAGGAGTTTATGGAGTTGATACTGTAGCTAAAAAAATTTGGTATACTAATGGTACTAATTTAACTATACTTTCTGATTTTAAAGTAGGAGAATTTTTAAATAGTAATATTACTTTATCCGAAAGAGAATTAGATCCAATTTTAGGTTTAAAAAATGTTAAAACTTGTTATAATGCTTATAAAGAGGATGTAATGTTTACTTTCTATGATGATACTTATGGTGTTCAAGAATGTGTTTGGAATTTATGTTGGAATGAACAATTAATAACTTTTGTTACTTTCTATTCTTGGGTGCCTAGTTTTATGGCTAATATTAATAATATTCCTTTTAGTTTTGATAGAAATACTTCTAAATGGATTGCTAAATTAGGTCAATGTCATTCAGAAAATTCTTTTGCTGATGGTATTACTTGTGATAATGTTGTTATTCGTAAAAATTTATTAACGAATGATCAACAATGGTATGATCTAGGTAAATTAACTTTATCTAATAGAGTATTACCTGAAGGGTTAGATTATATTATAGAATTTACTAAAGGAGATTATGATCCTTTTAGAACTTTACAATATATTGAATTAGATAAACAAGAAGATGGTTACCATTTATTAGTAAATGCTAATAGATTATGGGAATTAAAATCAGAATTATATTATAGAAATTCTCAACCAACTCATGTTTATCCTGATTGGGATAATTATAAAGATAAACATACTACTGAAAATCCTGAAGAATATTTTGAAGCAGTAGAAGAACTACCTATATTTATTAATAGAAATCATAAAAGACTTTGTAGACCTAGAAATAATAGTGTAGACAAATAGATTAATCCTGATAAATTAATCACTTTATTGCCTTTAAAAGCTACTATTAAAGTTAAATTAGAAAATGATTTAGATCCAAGACAAGCTTATTATATTTATACTGAAGGAGATAAAGATTTATCTAATTATGCTAATGCAGGTACTTATGAGTCTATGGTTGCTATAATTCCTGAATGGAATTTACAATTTTTATCTACAGATTTTTGGAAACATGGTTTTGCAGGAATTGTAGATATTGCAGATAAAATATACCCTTGTTATTGGTATGGTAAACAACATCCTTTTGAATTTGAAGTAATTGTAGTTGATCGTCCCGATCAACATAAAGTTTTTTAGAATTTACAATTAATAGCAAATAAAGCTAAACCTGAAAGTTTCCATTTTGAAGTAGTAGGAGAAGCTTATGAGTTTTCTAATGATAAATTAAATGCTTATTATAGACAAGAAGCTTTACGAGCTTTATGGCAAGCTAATGGTGCTGATATTTGTTATAATAATAATTTCTTAACTTTATAGCCTGAATAGAATGAAGTATCTATTGATTTACCTCATCATTATGTAGCTAGACAAGATACTATTAATGAGGTAGAAGATTATTATGTAACAGCTACTTCATCTACTTCTAAAGATTATAGATATTTATCTGGAGGAGAAATTACATATTATCCTAATAGACAAGAATTTAGATATTGTAACCATATTAAAGGAATTGATTTTAAAGACTTTAGTGATGATGATGCAAATAGTTTAATTCATAGTAATATGAGATATATTGAGGATACTTGGTATATTAATATACCTCCTTTATATATTTTATTTAAAAATGAATATAAACCAGTTAATTATAATATGTTTAAACAATCTACTTGGAATGATGTAAATAGACCACCATTACTAGTTAAAAATGCACCAATACCTACTAAAGCTTATGATCAAATTAAATATAATAATGGACTTGTTCAAATCCCTGAAGTTCTTAGTGATATAGGCTATGGACTTAATGATATTGATTTTAGCAATTGGCGTGATAGTCTTTCTATTTATCAAATGGGTCCTTATGGCGAAGGTCAAAACCTTCAAAGTGTACCTTTACGAGATAGGTTTATTAAAATCAAAATCAGATATACAGGAGATGAATTAGCAATAATAGATTTCTTAAATACGTTATATACAAATAGTTATGCGTAATATTAGATTTTAGAAAATAAAAAAAGAAGTATTAAAAGGGCAAGGAGGATTCTCCTTTCCTGATAATAAATATCCTACTACTGATTTAGTTGTTCAAGCTTTATCTAGAAATAGAAATAAACAAAAATTAATAGATAATATTCAAACTGATTTTATAAATGATCCCTTATTTGAAATTAATTAGAACTAGAATTATTTATAGGATTAGAATTTTGATGAGACAATTAAAAATTAGTATAAAATTTATAATGAAGAATCTCCAGAGCAACAACATTTAAATTAGCTCCAAAAATCAGGAGAATTAGATAAATCTTTAGAAAACGAAGAAGATACTTTAAGAGATCCCTCATTTTATGATGATAATAAATTACCTGGAGATAATAATCAATCACCTGGTGAACAAATTATTTTTAGTAAAGGAAATGGAGGATTCAGTAATTTAAAACCTATTGATAAAACTAAACAACAAAATTGGCTACAAAATGTTAATATAGGTTTAGGTTTAGCTTAGATGGGAATGTATGCTTTAGGATCTAATTAGAATGATTCTAAAGGAACTACTATGATGAGGGGAGGTATTGCAGCTGGAGCTGAATTAGCTTCTCAATTACCCCCTCCTGCAAATGCAGCAGCTCCTATACTAAAGAGTATTAATTTAGCTGATTCTATTATGGATTATGCAGGTGTAGGTCCTTATAATAAAACTTTTTAGAAAGATGATTATACTTTTGAAAAAGTAGGAGGTTCTTATGGTTCTACTTTAGCAGCAGCTAATGAAGCGTCTCAACTTTCTGGATTAAGACATGGATTTTTAGGTTTAGGTGGTAGGCGTGCTCGTAATAGAGATAATGCTAAAATTAATGAAGCAAATCGTCAACAAACTATTATGGCTTAGATTGCTAATGAAAATGATGATTTAAAAAATGCTGCTGAATCTATGTCTGATATTAATCATATTCATAATACAGTAATGTTAAATGGAGGATATGATCCTAGATATTCTAGATTATCAGCTAAAGAAGGAGGTAAACTAGAAATAGAATCATTTGATGATTTTCTTGAAAATTATAAAGAAATTGAATCATTTGATGATTTTTTAACTACTTATTTAAAAGAAGGAGGTAAACTAGAATCTCCTAATAATATTGAATCGGATCAAAATGTTATACCTGAAGGAGCTTTACATAAAAATAAACATAATTTAAAAGAAACTGGATTTGATGATTCTTCTATTACTAAAAAAGGTATTCCTGTTATAGATGATGAAGGAAATCAACAAGCTGAAATAGAATTAAATGAAATTATTTTTAGTTTAGAAGTTTCCTAGTTTTTAGAAGAAAACTATCATAAATTTTATGAAGCTAAAGGTAAAGAACAAGATGAAATTGCTTTAAATGTAGGTAAAGAATTAGTATATCAAATACTTGCAAATACACAAGATAATACGGGACTTATCGAAGTAGCAAAAGAAGGAACTAAATTAGTATTAAACAATGCTCAATAATAATCATCAAGAATATTTAAATGGGGAGGGACAATCTCATCTTATTACTACTACAATGGCACAAGCCTCAAATCCTTTTCAAGCAGTCCGTGAATATAATGAGGATCTACCTTTACCTAATTGGAAAATAAAAGATCCTGATTATTTAAGTATTTCTGACTATGTAAAAGAAAAAGTTCAAAATGCTGCGTCTAAAGCTAATGAGGAAACTCCTGATAATCAAACTGAAACACCTAAAACTTAGGATCAATAGCAATCTGAGAATTCTTCTGAAGAAGATGAATATGATTCAAATTATCATCAAGTTGCTTATATAGATGAATCAAATACCCTTGACGGTTATTTACCTCATAACAATCATTCACAAAGAAATAAATATAAAGGTAAACCTTTTTTATGGGTTCAAGATTATTTTAAAGCTGGACGTGAATTAGGATTATCTGATAATTTTATTAAAAATTTAATTACTAAAGATGCCGTAGAATCTAAATATGGTTCTGCTAATCAAGCTGCTTATAATTTTGGTAATATAACTAAAGGACGTTGGAAAGGTCCTACTCATAAAGGAAATGATAGGGATAAAAATAATAATCTAATTCACCCTGAATTCCGAGTATATAAAAATATGAAGGAATATATACAAGATACAACTAAATTAGTTAAAAATCTTTATGGAGTAAAAGAAGATGATGATATTGTTACATTTGCTCAAAAATTATAGGGAAATAATAAGAAACGTAGATTTTACGCTATAGACCCTGCTTATGTAAGTAAATTACAAACTCAATTTAGTATTAATAAATCTAATAAAATGTTTTCATGAATAAGGTAAAAATTACTATAAATGATAAAGTTTATATTTGCCAAGTAGCAGAAACTGAAGAAGAACGTAAACAAGGATTACAAAATATAGATTATTTACCCCCTGATGAAGGGATGCTTTTTATATTTGATAAATAGGGAACTTATAAATTTTGGATGAAAGATACTAAAATTCCTTTAGATCAAATAGCTATAAATAAAGCTGAAACAGTAACCTCAGTTTATACAGCGTCTCCTGAAAGTGAAACTTTAATTCCTTTTTCTAATTGTAAATATTTATTAGAAGTAAATGCTAATTCAGGAATTAATGTAGGAGATGAAGTAGATTTTGATGATTTACAAGATTATACTATGAAAGTTATAGGATCTGATGGATCTACTCAAATGTTACTTAAAGGAGGTGAAAGAATATTTAGTAGAAAATCTACTTTAAAATTTATTCGATTAGCTAAATTGGCAAATGAATATTCAGATGATCCTGAAAATTATAATAAAATATGTAAAAAATTAGGTAAAGCTTTATTTAAAGAACTTTATGCTCAGGATCACAGAGAAAAACAATATGTAGAATTGCCAAAATAATATTGTTTTATAATAACTTTAATTATAACTATTGTCTAGTTTTCAACATAGATTTTATATTCTACTCATGTAGATAAATTAACTTATAATATATATTAAAATGAAACTTAAGAAATTTCAAGAAGGTGGTGAGATGGCTCCTGAAGCTACTCAACCTGTAGAAGCTGGTGCACCTCAAGGAGCTGCTGAAGATCCTATGGCTCAGCTACAACAAATGGCTCAACAAATTATTGAAGCCCTTGGACCAGATGCTGCAATGGCATTGGCACAAATGATCATGGAAATGCTTCAAGGTGGTGCAGCTGAAGCTCCTGCTATGAGAAATGGCGGTACACTTGTTAGAAAAGCCGGTACACTTAAAAATGGTCAAGCTTATTTTCAGAATTATTAATTAACTAGGGTTCATAATTTTATTATGGACCCTTTATTTTTTATAATATGGATCAATTAAATAGAGAATAGAAAGATTTATATACAAAAGCCCTTAGGCAAAATAAAGACACTTTTCTAATTTATGCTCAAAAGAATTTTGGATTACCTGCTGATTCTATACAAAATTTAGCTTCTAGAATTGATGTAAATATTAATCAAGTTAATACTCCTAATTTTAATATAGATGATGCTGGAAATGTCCCTTATGTACAAGGAGTAGGTTCTACTGGGCAGACAATTTATAATATTCGTAATAAGAAAAAAGGTAAAGATGAAATCATTACCTAGAATTTAGATGATATAGCTCACTATTATATGAAGTGGGTTTATAATAATTTACCTGAATCAGAGACTGCTAAATAGCCTACTACCACACCAGGGTATAAATTTGTAAAATAGGAAGCTCCTAAAAAAGAAGGTTCTACTCAAGGTTCTGAAGGTAGTTCTGAAGGTAGTTCTAGTGGAGATTCAACAGGTACAGAAGACAAGACTTCGACTGAAGATAAAAAAGATGATAAACAATCTAAAATTGAAAATCCTTATTATAAAGGAGAAAACGAATTTTTAATGGAATCTTCACCAGTAATGCTTTATAATAAATTAGCTCCAGAATTACAAAAGGATGAACCTGAATTTAAACATTTATATCAATGGATAAGAAATACAAATTTTAATTCAAAACCTAATAGTGAAACCTTTAAAACTCATATTGGAAATTCTCTTGTTTATGATAATATATCACAATCTTTAGGAAATCCTACATGGGTTAAAGGTGAAAATAGAACTTATGTTCCTTTTATAATAGGTTATAATAAATCATTAGGTATTAATGATAATAATAAAAATTATAAATTATTATTTCCATCAGAGCTTGAAGCAGATGCTCCAGAAACTATAAAATCTTTATATAAAGATACTTTGAGTAAATTTAAAGCAGATGCTGCTCTTGGTAAAAATTTATGGAAATATGAATATTCAGGATTTAATGATTTAGTTAAATTACGTTTGTCTTTAGGTAATTATAATTTATTACCTTATGAAAAATATGATATAAATGAAAATATTTTTAAAATTACTCCAGATATTACTAAACCTTCTTATTTTGTATTACCTGGGCAATTAAGTAAAGATAATCCAAATAGTCAATATTTATGGACAGTTGAGGTTAATCCTAAAACAAATAAATTAAAATATGTTTCTAAATCTTTAGGAACTATTATTGATGATTTAACAAAAGATACTAATTGGGATATAAATACTATTAATTTAATATTAAAAACTTTAAATAATTATAAATTTGATTCTACCTAGAACTATATTGATTATGCTGACAGTATAAATACAATTAAATCAATAGTTAAAAAGCAATTAGGAGGAACAGTAGATGCCCCTATTAAAGATATTGATTATAATTATCAAATTCATAATTATCATAATCAAAAATCTAAAGATGCTTTCTTTTTTCCTGAAAAATATGATTATAAAACTGCTTATGCAAAAAGTAGACCTATAGATAAGGATAATTGGAGTGTTAATCATTCTGATGCAGGTTTTACTTGGCAAGACTCTACTAGACTAGGAGCAGCAGTAGCGGATTTAGCTTCAGCAGTTCTGAATGTTACTGGAGCAGGTGTTCCTTTAGCAGCAGCAACTGGATTAGCTGGTACTACTGTAAATGCTATAGCTGATTTTACTGATCCAGCAGTTACATTAAAAGAAGCTTTTTATAATACTGGTTTAAATTTAGGTACTGATGCTCTAGCTTTAATTCCAGAAATAGGAGCAGCAACTAAAGTAGCTAAAGCAGTTGCTACTTTAGGAAAATATGCAGGTCCTATCTTATTAGCTTTAAATAGTTATGGATTATATAATGAGGCATCTTCTTTTAAAAAATTATTTACCGATGAACCTATTTCTACTGAAGATATGCGTCACATGCTAAATGCTTTAACTCAAATTGCAGGTTTAACATCAGCTGGTAAATCTGTAGTTAAACGTCAACTTTCTAAAAATAATTGGACAGAATCTACTAATAAAGTAGGAGTTAAAGTTCAAAATGCTGAAGGAAATATTTAGCATCTTGTGGTTGAAGGAAATGATGCTACAGCATTAAAGAATGCTAAATCTTTAAAAGAATAGAATGACATTTTAGAAAATATGTTTGGAAGCAATTCTTTTAAAGTAGTAAATGATCCTAATTGGACTCCAGGATGGAAACCAACAGAATGGTTTAAAACAACTAATAATCCTTTAAGACCAGTAAAAGAGAATTTAAATACTAATGAACTTTATATTGAAGGTAAAGCTCCTAAAAAAATATTTGGTACTGAAAGTGATGTTATTGTAGATCATAATATTGTAGGTAAACCAAAAGTTGATAATAAGGGGAATAAAGTTTTAAATGAAAAAGGGGAATCAGTTATATATTTTAATGATTATGATTCTTGGCTTTCCGCTATATAGAATAAGCTTAGTAATTTACCTACTATTGATGCAGAAAATTTTACACCTAATATTAAACGAGTATTTAGTGCAGTACGTAGGGATCGCCCAGTTACATCTTTTAATGCAAATAAAAATGGATCTAAATCTACTAGTCCTATAAATAGAGAAACATTAGCTAAAGATATTAATTCAAGAAATGAAAAATATCTTTCTAATTAGTAGGAAAAATTATAGAGAGATTATGATGCACAAAGAGATGATTTAAAAAAATCTTTTGATAGTGCTGATCCAAATAATGTAACTCATAGAAATGCCAATATTGAAATTAACGGAAAACTTTATAATCATGATGAAGCAAAATAGTATTTAGAGAAGTTAAGAAAAGCTTATAATTCTACAAATACTAAAATTCCTAATAATAATCAAGAACTTACAAAAAGTATTAAAGAAGCATCTACAGAATATAGAGAGGCATTACAAAAAACTATAGAAGATTTAAAGAAATCTTTTTCAAATAATTCTTCTAAAATTAAATAGTTAGACTATTCTACTAATTTATTTATAAATGGAAAAAATTATAAAATTGAAAATATTCCTAATGTTAAACAATATACTCCAGAAGAGTTAACAGAAGCTTTAAAAATAAATTTAAAGAAAACAGGAGGAAAAATAGATTTTGATATATATAAAAAATTTATAAATAAATATGGTTCCATTTAAAGTCAGTAATATTACATATAATAATTGGGACGATTTTTGGAAAACAGGTCAATATCAAGATATTCAATAGTTACAAAGAGAAGTTGAGTGGACTAATAGTAATGGGGTAAAATTTAACCCCTTTGCTACTACTCAAAATACTCCTTATATACAAACTGGAGCTATTGATCCTTCTTGGAAATTATTGTCTCAAAAACCTTTCCAATTAAAAGGAGATTCTACTAATTATTATAATGCTTATTTAAATAAATTTAATAATATAGCTTATAAAAAAGTAGATAATAATCAAACAAATTAGGGAAATCCTACAAAATAGGATATTCAAAAAATTTATGATTAGACAGATGCTAATATAAAAAATAAAGGAATTGTATCAGGAGAAACTGTTACACCAGCTCAAACTAAAACAACTATTACTCCAACTAGTGTAACTCCTGGTTCTATAACTCCTGGTTCTATAACCCCTGGTTCTATAACCCCTGGTTCTATAACTCCTGGTTCTATAACTCCTGGTTCTAGTAAATTTAATTGGACTGAATGGTCTGAAAATTATCCAGCTAAAAATCCTGCTTTAATTCCTCCTCCTGAAGAGGATACTAAACAAAATAAATTTTGGTTAGATTGGGATCATTTATATGATATGGCAGGTATGGGATTAAATATAGGTAATACTTTAAGAAATTATAAATTAGCTCAAGAAGCCGAAAAACCTATATTAAAAGATCCTGTTGAACATCATCATGCTATTTATGGAGATTATTTATCTAAAGTATAGGGAGAATAGAATGCAGGTAATTTATTAAATGCTGCTTCTAAACCTATATCTAGTGATATGGCTCAAACACATGCAGCTCAATTACAATCGTAGATTGCTGCTAATGATGCTATAACACAAGGAAATGCAGCTGATAATGCTAAAAGACAACAAACTTCTGAAATAGCTTGGTAGCAAGAAAAAGAAAATAAAAATATACGTCATGATGTAGCTATGGAAAACAGATTAGCTATAGCTAAATCTAGAATGAATCAATTGATGAACAAACAATTACGTAATGCAAGTATTACTAATATTCTTGATAATGGACGTAAAGTTTGGCAAACTGATTGGTAGAAATTCAAAAATAGACGTGAGGCTCTTTAGGATATGTATGAGCAAGAATTTGCAAGTCAAAATGGTATTAATTCTTATATTAAAAGTCATCCAGATTTACCTGCAAATTTAGTTGTTTAGGCTCATAATTATTTATATGCTCCTAGTCAATTCCAAGCTTGGTGTCAAACAGCAACACCTGAAGAACAAGCAGTAGTTATTGATATTATTAAAAATGGTATACAATAGGGGCACCTAGATTATTATGAATCTAAAGGAGTTAATATAAATAAACCTAAACCACAAACTAATCCTATTATTAAACCAGCTTATGCTAAAGATGGTACTTCTTTACAAAAAGAAACTTTAAAGAAACGTTAGAAAGATGAGGATCGTTTTTCTAAAACAATAAATAAAGATAATGATAGATTTTAGAGAACTACTATAAATGCCATTAAAAGACTTTATAGAGCTAGTAAATATTAGTTTGGTGGAGGTATTGTTACTACTGAATTTACCCCAGTACGAACTCCAAGTGAAACTATTCAACCACCTATTTGGTTTACAGGAGCTGCTTCAGGAAATAAAAAAAAAGACGACTCAGCAGGATCGAGTAAATTATTAGAACTTTTAAAAACTTCTAGTGCCCTAGATAATGATAGAAAATTAATTGAAGGTGCTATAGGTAGATTACTTTCTGGTCTTGAATTAGGTAATACAGCTAATATAGAAGCTCAAGCTTTAGCTATTCAAAGTAAAATTAAATAGGCTGAAGATCATAAAAAAGCTTATGATGAGTCACTTAAACACATTCAAACTATAGAAGGTATGGGCGAAGCTTATATTGATTCTTTAGGTAAAATTATGGTACAAGATCCTGAAGGAAACTATAAAAAAGTTTATTTAAATGAAGTAGAAGGTAATAGAATAGTAACTTATGGCGAGGCACTTGATACTAGAAATAGAGATATGTCTGCCTCATTTAATAGCAATATTATTACTGATATTAATAATGGAATTAGTGTTAAATCTTTATTAGATAAAGTTAAAGCTTTAACAGAAAAATTAGGACATAATCAAGTTATAGCTCATGCTATAGGTAGAGTTGAAGATGGTCAAATTGTTTCAGGAACAGGTAGTATTTTAAATCAACTTTTAACTGACGTAAATACAAATAAATATACTATAGGTGAAGGTTTATATAAATTAAAACAAGAAAATAAAAATAATTATGAGCAATTAAGTTATGCTTTAAATTCTTTATATAGAAGTATGACTACTCAAGAATAGGTTTTAGCTGCTTTAAAAGCTAAAGAATCAGGAGTTGATTTATCTACTTATATAATTGAATTATTAGCTCCTCAAAGAATTAATGAAATTAGTGAAACTGAATTTACTCAACTTTAGGATCATGAAAAAGCTGCAAAAGATGCCCAACGTAAATTAGAAGAAACTGATATTACTCCTATGCAACGTGATATTATGCACTTATCTGGTCAAGATAAAGTTATGAATGTTATGATTGGAGGACCTGATCTTGAACATACTGCAGGTAATGTTAGTAGTGTTCATAAAGTACATGAAGGCACTTTAACTATTGAAGGTAAAAAAGTTAGTGGAGAATAGCCATTAACAGGTAGTCAACTATTAAATAAATCTGATATTAAAAGTTTTGGTGACACTTCTAGAGCTACTTTCTTAGGTAAAGAAATTGATGATTGGAATAAAGTTGTTTTAACTAATAATTATTTTTATCAAGCTAATTTACCAACTAATGCAGATGGTACTCCTAATTTCTAGGCTTATGAACAATTAAATAAACTTATTAAATATTTAAATGGAGCTGGTATTACTACTAGAAATAATCAAAAAGTAACAGCTGAAGCCTTTAATAATATAAAAGCTAATTTTACTCCTGAAAGTTTAGGATAGATTCAATTAGCTTGTAAAGAATTAAATATTAATTTAGATTCTATTATTAATTTTTCACCTTTCTTATTTTGTTATGCTAGAGCAGATGAAAAAGCTTTTAAGATGACAAATGATAGTTGGTTTGATATGGTAGATGCCTATGATACTCCTAATGGTTTAGGAACAGAAATATCTGATGATAGAACTACTTTAAGAGAATCTATGGCTACTACTATAAATAAAGCTTTAGGTTTAGATTCTAAGAATAAAATTAAAGCTGAGGATTTATCAAAAATTTGGTCAGGAGCTATTTATATTCCAATGCAAATAGATGCCTTTGGCGATAATAATCACCATTATTCACGTAGTACTACTGAAATTAATGGTAAAATTATGGACCATAAACTCACAGATGTACAACTTTCAGAAAATACAATAAAGAATGGAAGATAAACAATATGATTTACTACTAAGTCTAGTAGACAATGGAGGTAATGCCTCCATTGTAGACTTAGTTGATAAAGGAATGACTACTGATAATACTTCTTTTTATGATAAAGATACTTATAAAAACAGTGAGGTCATTAAAGAAAAATTTACTAATCCAACTACTGGAGAATTTGAGGATAAATTATTTGATAATGTTTATGCTTCTGCTGAAGCTCAGTATCAAAAATTAGGTATTTTACAAGATGTTAAAAAAGCAGATAATTTATTTAAAGATAATGGTTATTTAAATGATGCTTGGTTAAAAATTACTGATAATAATGCTTATCAATTATCTAAATTAGGTGAGGATAGAACACTAACTAGTAAATATATTTCCGCCCCTAATCCTGATTTAGTTAATAAAAGTTTAGCTGAACGTTTGAATTATACTGCTGAATCTCCTTGGTCTGTGAGAGAATTAGCTCAAATGAATAAAGTTAAAGATTCTATGACAGGTGAATGGATGGATACTCCTTCTTTTTTTGGTGTAGAACCTTTAGTATTAGCTACTTATGATGAGAAAGTTAAAGATGAAAATGGTAATGTTATTCATGAAAAGGGAGAAAGGAAATTAGATGAAGATGGTCATTATTATTATGAAACTTTAGGAAATCGTAGTGTTTATGGTAAAGAATTATTAAATCGCTGGGATGTTGTAACTCCTGATAATAGTTTACTTAATAAAATTGATTTTTTCGATGCAGATGATAAATATTCAAAAAATCCTGTTAAAACTATCTTAAAAACTGCTGCACTTGTAGGTTCAATGTATATACCTGGTGTAGGACCTTGGATTGCAGGTCTTAGTGTTTTAATGCAAACTTCTTCAATGCTAGGCACTTTAGGTAAAATGATTACTGGGGATGAAACTAGCTATACTTTAAATAATTTAGAAGCCTTTGCAAAACAATATGCACGTGATTCTAAAACTGATGAAGCTCAACAATCTATATTTTCTTTTGAGAATATTATTGGATTAATTGGAGAAGTAGCTGCTCAATTAAAAGAACAACGTTGGATATTTGAGCAAGCTCCTTTATTATTAGGTAAAGAAGCCCGTTTAGGACGAGAATATATGCTTTCTAAAGAACCTATGAAAGTTATAGATAAAACTTCTGATTTAATCTTTAAAGAACGTTTTAATAAAGAATTTGCTGAAGGAGTTAGTAAATTAAAAACAAGTAGTTTAGAAGATTTTACAAAATATATTTCTGCTACTGAGATGGCTTAGAAAGATATTGTAAAAAAATTTCTTGAAGAACAAGTAAAGAAAAATACACAATTTAGTGCTAATCTTTCTAAAGCTTATATGACTTTCTTAACTACTCACGATGCTTATGGGGAAGCAATTCATATGGGTATTCCTCGTTATGAAGCCTTAGGATATGCTGTAGGTTATACTTTAGCTGAGTATGCACTTTTAAGTACTGGAATCGGTGAAAGAATTTTACCAGAATTACATGCCGATCGTGTAATGATGAAAGGTATGCTAAATACTATTTTTAAAGAAACTAAAGAAACTTTAACTAAAAATAAAGCTCTTTATCCTGAAGATTTTATTGGTAAAAAAGCTTTTAGTTCTATATTTAAAACTGCTCAAGAAAAAAGTAGAAAAGTACTTGATACTTTATTACCATCTTATTATACTAATGAAGGTGTAGCTAATTTAGGTAAAATTCTTTGGGGAAATGCAGTAGGTGAAATGCTAGAAGAAACCTCAGAAGAATTACTAGCTGATTTATCTAAAGAAGCTTTAACTTTATATAGACAATTCCAAAATGAAGATCATATTAATATGTGGCAAAATGATAACTGGGTTGAACGTTATTTTATGTCTGCATTAGGTGGTTTTCTAGGCGGAGGAATGAATGCTGCTCTTACTCATGCCTCTCAAGGATTTGATGCTATTAAAAAATTTGGTGTATTTGAAGGAACTGCTAATGATGCAATATTATCTATTGCTCAAGATCCTGAACAAATAGAATTAATGAATAAAGTTCTAGATCAATTACCTATAGGTAATTCTACAGTTTCTTTTGAATTTAATGATAGAACTAAACAATTTGAAACAACAGGAGATTATACAAAATCTCAAGATTATATTATAAAAGAAAGTTTAAAAAATCTGATAAATTATACTGCTAAACAATTAAAAGCTGATGGAGCTTACTTATCTAAAGAAAGCTTTTTAAATGCAATGACTGAAGTCGGTAGAAATGCTTTTACTGAAGCAGTTAATTTATCTAATTTACGTAATACAAAAACATTAGGTGTTCAATTTTCTCATTTTAAAGAATTATAGAATAGACTAATGAATCTAAATGCAGATATTGATGATATTTATAATAGTAAATCCGTTGATTCTGCTAAATTAAAAGAAGATTAGAAATTACGTTTACAACAGTTAACTGAAGAAAAAGAAAAAGTTATAGCAGAATTAAAAGCCTATGCTAATAAAGAAAAGATTTATGATTTTGCAGAAACTGCTTTATTTGAATCTAATGAAGAATTATCTAAAGCTTTTAAAAAGAAAAACTTTTTAAATTTAGGTCATTATACTGAATGGCGTTTTGGTATGGATTATGCTAAAACTACTTAGAATCAAAAAGATAGAGCTAAAGCAGAATGGGAAGCTTTTCAAGATGAAGAAAATCCTGAATTTATATTAGCTTGTTCTGATATATTTAAAAAGATTTTAAAAGATAATCAAAAAAATATTCAAGAAGCTTTAAATAAACCTGTTCAACAAGGAAATGAAACTCAATTTGAATCTTTATTAAATACTTTATCTAAATTAAATAATGAATTTAATATAGATGAATTAGAAAAATATTCTAATGGAGTTAATGAAACTTTAAATACTATATTTTCTAATTTAAAATAGTTAAAAAATCAATTAGTTCTTCAAGAAAAAGAAGGTATTAGTTCTATCAGAGCTAATTATCCTTATAATCCTGAATATGCAATTAATTTATTAAATTCTTTTGAAAGAAATGAAAATCTCCCTAAAATTAAATTTAATTATGATAAAGATAAGGAGATAATATCAGTTAATTATAATAGTAATAATTATTATATTATTTAGTAGGATGGTTCTGATTTAAAAAACATACCAGATTTAGAAAAATTAATCAAGTCTTCTGAAGAAGAACTAATAGAATGGGATCTAGCAGACGAAAATAATACTCTTCCAGATGATCAAAAAATTAATATATTATCTGATATTCATTCTTTTCTTAGTGATATTAATAATAAAGTTACTCCTGATCAAAAAGTTAAAGCAATTACAGGAGTTTCTTATGAAGAAGAAAAAACTAAAGTTTTAAAAACTATATTAAATGATATAAATAATTTTACTTCCTATAATCCTACTTATTATGCTTATGCTGAATAGGTATTAAATCAATTAAAACCAAATAATGAGGAAGACTAGAAGGCAGTAAAAAAAACTTTAAATAATTTAAAATCAAAAAGAAAAGAAATTTCTTTTCAATTATTAGAAAATTTTATTGATAAAGCAAATTCTAATTAGGATAAATTTACAAATATTTTTAAAGTTCTTTCTGAAATTCATGATTATTTAACTTATAATTATGAATTAAATTTTGATAAATTAAGATTATCTAAAGAAGAAATAGAAACTTTAAAATCTTTAAATGGTGATATTATGTTATTACAAACATTATTATATGCTATGCGTAAGGATAATGCTGATATCACTAATATTAAAGGTTATACTCCTTTATTAAATAATATTAATAAAGCTTTAAATTTAGGTAAAGAACCTTTAGTTGAAATTAATAAAGATTAGGTTGATATTTTAATACAAGATTTAAATTCTTTTACTAAATTTATTGAAAATTATATAGCTATAGATGATTTAAATTCTTCAGCTAAATTTAAAAAAGAAACAGCTAAATAGGTTAAAGATATTACAGGAACATTCTCTTTTATGTATGATACTTTAGGAGATACTGCTTTAGGAGATAAAGAAAAATTAAAAACTATATGCCCAACAATTTTTGATTTAGTAGAAAAAATTAAAAAAGCAGGTGATGATAGAATATATAATGTTCCTTTAGATATTTTAAAAACTATTATTAAAGAAAAAATTACTTTAGAAAAACACATTTATGATACTTTAAATAGTGATTTATATTTTGATAAAAATTTAAAAACATTTAAAAAAGAATCTTTTAAAGCCTTAATAGCAAAATGTGTTCCAGATTCTTTAAAGGTTGAGGATACTCAACTAGAAATTATAAATAAAGATAAATCTTGGAATAAATTTTTAAGTTATTTATTAAGAATAGGATCTTTTGAATCTTCTTTATTTTATAATGCCTATAGAGAATATTTAAAAACAAATCAAGAATTAGCAGCTTTGTATGAACAAGAAATAAATATTCATACTGCTTTATCTACAATCATTAATTCAAAATTTATTAATGAGGCTTGTGATTTAATTAATGAAGTTTGCATAGAAAAAATTAATATAAATAATCCTGATGCTACAGAATTAAAAGATTATAAACTTTTTTTTGGTTATAAAAATATTGTTCTTATGCAAGGTTTTCCAGGAGTTGGCAAAACTATGGCTTGTGTAAAACAAATTATTGATTTAATGAAAAAAAGTAATCCTATTTTAATTTCTTCTTCATATTTTGCACATATTACTGAAGAAAATGCTAAATAGGTTACTGAAAAAATAGGTCAAAATGTAAAACCCTATGAAAAAAATGATTTATTAAAATTATTTTATAATGATTATGACTCTTATCCAACTGAAGGTATTTTAACTGAAGAATAGACAAATAAATTATTTGACATAACAGACAAAAATTTAAATTTAAAAGAAATTATTAAACCTAACATAATTACTAACTGTCCTAAAATTATATTTATAGATGAAATTAGTAAATATACTGAAATTGATTTACGATTATTAGAAAGAGCAGCTTTAGCAAATGGTTTTATTATAATAGGTTTAGGAGATTTTGATTAGATAAATACTATATGTGAAACTCCAGAATTTAAATGTACTTCTAAAGCTAAACAATTTTATTCTACTGAAAAAATTTCTATAGTAGTTCGTGCAGAGAATAATTTAATGGAAAATGCTTTAAATGAATTTCAAAAAATTAATGATATAAATGATATAAAAACTTTTAATGGATTTAATTATTATGAATCTGATACTGAAATAGCAGGAATAAAATATTTTTAGCCCAGAAATTTTGAAACAGAATTAAATAAATTATTAAAAATAAGAAATGCTGAAGAATCTATAATGATTATTGCTGATAAAACTGAATTTGACAAAATTAAAAATTTAACAGCAGGAAATAAAAATATTTCTATTAAAACTTTAAATGAAAGTTAGGGCAATGAAGCTGATTATGTTATAGATTTAACTGAATATTACGAAGATAAAAAAGAATTATATACTTCTTTTAGTAGAGCTAAAAAAGCAGCTTTATTAAGCTGGCGTAATATTAATTCTTTTAAAATGGATTCTTATAAAAAATTCCCTTCATTATCAGAAGCATTTATTCAAAAAACTAATTAGGCACGTATAGATCAATATTCTGATTTAGAAAATAAAACTGAATTAGGTAAAGAACATTTTTAGCCAATATATAAAGATGAATCTTTAAAAGGAACAACTCAAACTCCTCCAGAAAAAAATCCAGAAGGATTTACTTCTAAAGAAGAAGTTGAAGAGTTTTTAAATTCTTTTAAAATTGATCAAGAATGGAAAGATTTAAATAATAATACTGTTACTACAAGTGCAGATAATTTTTCTATTCAACCTATTAATGGACAATATTAGATTAAAGTAAAAGTAGATGAAACAGAATATTCATTTAATGATTTTTTAGCTACCCATATACCAGCTGAAGAACCTTCTGAAAATGAACCTTCTTCTTTTACTAATAATGATGAAACAGTTCCTGATTCTAAAGCTCCTGGATCTGTATTACAATTTTATGGATTTAATACTAATTTTCCTTATCCTGATGAATTTAATTCAAATTCACAAAGAATAGACAATTATTATGGATTAATTAAATTAAATCCTGCTTTTAAAACTAATAAAGAAGAGGCAGAAAAAGTTTTACAAAACGTACAAAATTATTTATATTATTGTTTATTACAAAATATTCCTATTGATGTTTCTAGATTATAGACTATAATTGGAGGCAATAATTTTCCTGAAATTCATTCTTTAAGTATAGGTTTAACTCATCCTGAATTTAGAACTAATAAAGAAGAATTTAAAAATAGTGTATGGTTTAGGGAAGATAAAGTAACTTTATAGAAAGGTACGGATAATTTTGAAGCTCCTGGAACCCATGTAGTATTTCGTTTATTTAGTAAAGAAAAAACAAATAAAAATAAACAAAAAATGCTATTAGAAATTAATTTAGGAGCTTTAATTAATCCATTAACTTTACTTAAAACATATAAAAATAAATAGTATGTTCAAGATATTATTGCTAAATATCCTAAATTAAATCCTGACCTTCCTCCTAGTCAAGAAAAAGCTAGAGAAATATATGATATATTTAGTGGTAAAGATCCAACATTTTATCCTTTTTTACAAAGTAAAATAGAAGAAAATTTAGATCCTTTAGTTAAAGACTTTTTAACTTAGTTTACAGTACTATGTCAAATATTTTCTCATAAAACTTACTATTATAATTTAAAATCAATTCCTTATGAATAGAATCAAGCTTTTGATTTAAATTTAAATATAGCTGCTGGTTTTAGAAATGCAGAATATATTCAATCTATTTAGAATACTTAGTGGAATCCTGTAGAGCGTTCTTTAAAAGATTATAAAGAAGTTGCTACAAAAGAAGATGGAATTTATATAGGAGATAAAGTTTATATTGCTAAATATGATATTACCGATGATAATGGTGAAACTATTATACCTCAAGGAACTTCTTTTATACTATATAGTTTTGATGAATTAAGTAAAAATAATTTAACTATAAATGGTTTAAAATCGTCTCCTAATTCAGTATTATGGTATGGATTAACGGAACAACCTAATAATAATATTAAGGATTATTTAGCTTATTTAGAAGAAAAATAGAAACATCCAGAAGATATTGAACAACATTGGGGAAATAATGCTACATCATGGTATATAACAGATTATATATTTAAAAATATTATTAATTATGATGAAAATCATCCTTTAATTAAAAATTTAAAAAGACATTTAGAAAATTCTAAGGCAACAGATATAAATCTTGATGAAGCAATAAAACAATTTTTAAGGTTTTAGAAACTAGTTAAAAAGAATAATATTGAACCTAGAAGACAAGGTTTAACTTCAAATAAATATGGGACAGAAGTTATTTCTTTTTTAACTAATTAGATAGGTTCATAGAATTATTTTACTGCTATTAATTCAGGTACTTCTCGTTTTTATACTATTTTTAATAAAACTTTATTAAATTTATTAACTCCAATAGAAACAGGTTTATCACCACAAGAAAAAGCTGAATTAAATGCAGCTATAGAATAGACTTTAATTAAAATTCAAAATGCTTTAGAAAATGAAGATTTACCTGATATTATCCCTCAAGCTGAAATAGTACATACTAATGATTCTGATGTATTAGAATCTTTAATGCCTTGGGATCAATATATAATTAGAGGACATTTACAAAGACCTACTTTTAATTCTAGTGCATTGAAAGATTTATTAAATAAACTTTGGAATCCTGCTAAATTAAAAATAGAACAAATTTCTGATTAGGAAGAATCTTCTCCTTCAGAGGATGGTAATAAATCTTTAACAAAAGAAGAAAAAATAGCAAAAGGTAAAGAATTTTTTAAATCTAACTGTATAAAACTTGACCCTTTATAGGAAATAACCGACGAAATGTATGAATTATTTTATAATTTATCTGAAAATAAAAATAATAATGAATTTATTGTGGATTATTTAAAAACATTAGCAGAAAATTCATTAATTTTATATAAATTTAATGGACAATATTATGTAGAACAAATTCTTAATTCTGCAACAAATGTAGAAGTAAATAAAGAAGGTTAGATTACAAGTTATAAATCAGGCAGTAATACTTATAATATAGAATATACTCTAGAACATATACGACGATGCTCAAGTTATGAGAAAGTTAAATTATATAAACAATTAATAAATCCTGCTCCAGTAGGAAAAAATTTACGTATTCAATTAAAATCTAAACCAAAAAATTTTTCAGGAAACATACAAAAAATAGAAGTAAATAAATTTCAGTCCGAAACGTTAGAAATAGGAACCATCTATGAAGTTCCAGGTCTTTAGGTTGGTACATTTAATTATTTTTATATAGTAGATGAAAATACTACTTACAATGATATTGTAAAAAGTGGTTTAGAAAATTTTATATTCGATAGGTATTTAATAAAAGAAAATTCTTTCTCTATAAATTCTGAAATTTATAAAGATGAAGAAGGAAAAATTCCTTATACAGATTAGGATTTACAAGAAATAGCAAAGACGTCAGATATATTAGAAGGATGGCAAAAAAGCTGTAATATAATAATAAAATAACATATGGCAACACAAAAATGTTCAAGTCTATTTGAAAATCCACAATTTTTAAAGGATTTTCAATCTTTTTGTAATTTATTTTTTGATTATTATGCTAATGATAAATATTCAAAATACTTAACAAATAAACTTAATAATTTTTCTTAGATTTTTTATAAAGAATTTTTAAAGTTTTGTAAAAATCAACATTATAATTATACATTAAACTAGGAAAATACTCTTTTTATTGAAAAATTAAAAAATGCTTTACAAGATTAGATGCAAGAATTTCCAGCAAAATTTAATACTTTTTTTAAAGAACTTGATCAAATTATAAATAATCCAGAAAAAATAACTATTGTAGAAGAGGAGGAAAACCTTTCCTCTTCTTCTTTTATCTATGATACTATAGGACAAGGTTTAGTAGCTAGTGAATATATCAAAAAAGTAAAAGATACTTTATTTCAAAAATTAATTTGGGATAAAGAAAATGATCATTTTATTACTAGTACTGAAGAACTTCAAAAAAATATTTTTCAATATTATCAAGAATTATCTTCAAAAGCTTTAGATGAAAATATATTTATAAAATTAATTCAAGATTAGTCCTTAGCAACTCAATTTGAATCTAAATTTATAAATACAAAAGAAGCAGAAAATAATTCAAATTTTTTTACTGAATTTACTAATAGATTTACTTTAACCTACTTAGATAATTTTATAGAAAAAGATTTTAAAGAATTTATTAAAATTGATTCTAAATTTAAAAATAATTTTGATAATGAGGATATTTCAAAATATTCTTATTCTACAGAAATAAAATTACGAAAAGATTATGATGATAGTAAATTTATTGACTTAGAATAGAATACTGAAAAATTAATAAAATTATTTTTGGAAAACTTTATGATATATAATGGAGATACTCCAACTAATATAACTTTTACCACATCTTCTTGGGCAGAAGCTATTAATTATATGTCATTATTAAAAAATATTGATTTTAAACTTACTGATACTGTAATAAATCATTTAAAAGGTTTACCTGAAAATAAATCTCGACAAGACTAGATATTATTAGATGATCTTAAAAGAAATCGTTATAAAAAATATAATAATGATACTGATCTTGATGGAAATCCAAATGATGAGGTTTATTATGATTCTATTTTAGTAAGTCGATCTTATTTATTTAATGCTATGAATAAAAATCCACATTTTTATTTAAAGTATTATTTACAGACTTTATTATATGATCAGCAATCGGGAAAATTTACTTATAATAATTTATTAAACTTAGCACAACAAGATAGATTTACTGAATTAACTCATAATATAAGTAAAAATAAATTTAATTTGATATATTCAGTTTATAAAAATTTATTTGGTGCTGAACATTCTATGTAGAGTTCAACTTGGAAATCAGAAAATAGTTTTTCACAAAATTATTTATCAGCTATAATACAAAATATTTTGTCTACAGGAACTATTGAACCAGTAGAATTAAAAACAGAAGAAGGAGCTTTAATGCAAAGAGAATCTAAAGCTAGTTATATTTATGCTGATAGACGTAATTTAGAAACACAAATTAATGAAAGAAATCAAAGTAACTAGGATCCTAATGCTGAATCTTTTAAAGAATGGTGTGATGCTGTAAATCAAAAATATGGAATAAACATTTCTTTAAAAATAAAAGATGCTAAAAAATATAAAGATTATGATATAAACGATACATCTTCTATTGAAGGTGAAGACTTTTATTTTCAAATAACAAATAATAAAGGATTTGTTTTATTTAATATTCATAATGATAAATTAAAAAATTTTAATAATGAAAATTATTCTTTAAATCAAATGAAATATATTACTGAACCTTTTGGTAAATTAGTTGATTTATTAACTGGAATTCATTATAATAATTCTTTATATAGAGATGCTTTTGAATCTAGTATAAGTAATATTTATGATTTAAATAAAATATGCTTTGATATTTTAAGTGCTCAAGTTCATTTTAGAGATAAAATAACTTTTTCAAAATTAAATTTTTCACAAAGCTTTAGACAATCCTATAAATCTTCTATTACAACTAATAGATTATCAGAATTATATAATATAGCTACTTTAGTTACTGCTATTAAAGGAACTGAAAAATTAAATGTATATAAAGATGCTAATGGTGCACAAATTAGTTCTACTAATTTAGGAAATTTAGCTTCTACTCCAATGATTTATCAAGCTGAAGGACAAATAAATCCTGAAGAAGTACCTACTTCTAAGTTTACTATTTTAAATCCTGATGCTAATTTTTCTATTAAAACTATTAGAGGGGCATAGTTAGGATTTAATCCTTATGAAGAATGGAAACAAGTTTCATTACCTGATATGTTTTTAGGAACTTTTTATACTGAATTTATAGGAGGTTTTAGCACTTTTGATTCTAATAATTATTCTACTACTAATGGAAAAAGAATAGGAGGACCTTGTGTAGTAAATGCTGATAAAACAGCATTTTATCAATTATTTTTAAATACTGCTGCAAAACTTTTTAGTGGACAAAATATATTAGAAGCTTCATCAGAACAAATTAAAACTTAGTATTTTAATGATTTAAAAAGGTTTTATACTATTTTACAAAAAAATTTAATAAATAAATATAAAACCGATTGTAATTTATTAAATCTTCCTGTTATAAATAAGCCTAAATTATAGGATATTTGGAATTTTTATTCTACTAATAAAAAATTAATAGAGGATTATAATACTAATCCTAAAAGAACAACTCCTATTATTGAAGTAAATGATGTTTTTTAGAATATTAAAGCTCAATAGCAAACATTAGTTCAAACTGAAATAAATAAATTTTCTAAATATGATATTTATAATAAACATGCTGAAATAAATGATCGTTTATTTGCCCATAGATTACTTACAGAAGGAATTAGAATTCCTTTTAAAGAAACTTCAGAAAAAGGTTATTTATTAAAAACTTTAGAAAATTTACTAGGTAATGATAAATATAATTATGATTTAATTGAAAAATTACCTAAAGGAGCTAAAAAAGAAGATTATTGGGAAGTAACTAATATTAATTCTTCTTTTTATCCTAATAAAGATGACAAGCAAGAGAAGGTTTATTATATAAAAAAGAAAAATATTAAACTAGAAAATTATGAAGTAAAAAAAGAAGAAAAAAATTCAAATAATCCTTTAATTGATGGTATACAAATTAAATCATATAATTTAGCCTTTTTATGTAATAGTAATCATAAAAATCCTTATTTAACTCCTATTGCTAAAATGAGTTTTTGGAATAAAAATGGAGAATATTGTTCTAAAATTCTTACTCAATATAGTGATTTAGAAAATGCTATATATTAGATGGATCCTATAAAATATCCTAATAGAAAAGAATTATTAGAAAATCCATTAGCATTATATTCTTCTGAGGATATAGAATTTCAATTAAATCCTTTATTAGCTAAATTTAATGCTTTTAATACTTTAATTTCTCAAGAATATATTATTTCTCAAGTAGGATCTAATTTAGCTCATAAACCTACAGGTGCCCCTTCTGAAGAAAAATTTAAAGAAAAGAATCCATGGCTAGTTGAAAATAATAAGTTAACGGATTTAGGTAAAATTGCTTATCATGAAATTCTATTAGGTTTTCTGGATAGAACTCAATAGAAAAGAAATAATAATAATACTGCTCAAGAAAAACGATTAGATACTAGTATTATTAAAGGTATACCTAATAAATTTAAAGTCGCTTGTGTAGAAGATATTTCTTCTTTAGGTTTTTCAGCTAATGGAGCTGAAGGAGTAATGAAAGGAATGGATGGTTGTACACTAATTACTTATACTTGTGCTAAAGCAATTAATGAAAGTTTAGGAGCAGCTAAAGTTAGTATAGATACTATGAAACTTTTTGCTGCTTTATACGATACTCGATTAGGTATTGGAAGTAATAATAAAACTGCTAACTTTACTTTAACTAATGAAAAAGTTCGTAAAGATGAAATGTATCAACGAATGCTTTTTAATATGTTAAAACATCGTTGGAGAAATCAAGATGAAACTTTTTATGATCCCGGCGATACATTATTTGAATCAGATATTGATGGTTCTTTTTTAATATCTTTAGCAACACCGTTTTACTATAAAGTAAATAATAAATATTATGCTAGAATATATAAAGAATATGATTCTATAAATAAAAAATATGTATTTGATGAATATGAATGTGATGAAAAAGGATCTTTATTAACAGATGAACCTACTCCTATAAAATTAACAATTTCAGATAATTTTGAATTATATATGGCTTTGGGAGGTTGGAATAGTTGTGAATTAATTGATGACAAATTACAATATTCTAATTGGTCATAGGATAAATTATATGAAATTCAAGTTAGTAAATTAGTTTCTTTAAATTTAGATAAAGAATTAAATGATAATACTTTAGTAGATAATACTAAAATGTATAAAACTAATTACTATCAACCTCTTTTAATGTCTGATATTTTTATGCTTTTAACTGAAGGAGCTGTAAAAATGACTCATACTAATTTGATGTCAGCAGATGTTTTATTTAAAAATATTCAAAATTCAGATGGTTCTTTTATTGAATCTTCTTATTATAATCCTTATTATCAGACAGCTGATGTTTTAGGACCTCAGTTGGATAAAGGACATCATGCTGATGATAGTCATCTTTCTAATATGACTCAGGTAACTAGTGCTTGTATTTCTCAAGGATATACACCTAAATAGGCTTTAGGAGTTTATAGAGCTTTAGGTACTTTATCTCGTTTAGCAACAAAAGCTTTTAGAGATAAAAATTTGACAGTATTAGCTCCTGAAAATATGTCAATAGCTATATTTACTTCTTTATGTGATTATTTAGCTAAAAATTTTGATCAAGAAGAAAATACTTTATTAGGAATTTTAGCTAAAGGTATTCTTAATGATTTTAAAGTTAAAGGTTATTTAACTAAAGATAATTTAAAAGAATTAGAAGAAAATATTCCACTTGATAATACACAAATTTTCAAGAAAGTATATTCTATTTTAGGTTCTACTTTAACTAAAAATGGTATTAAATTAAAAGTATCTGGTAATTTAGCAGTAATTAACCCAACTGATGAAATTGTTAAATATTATAAAATTCCAGTTAAGCATAATGAATTAATTGAACAGTATTTTGATCAATTATGTCAAGATGAAAGATATAAAGCAGCCCCACGAGCTGCCCTTTATAATTTTTTAGCGGATTTTAAAGGAACTTTTAATATAGAAGTTAATTATGCTGAACAAATAGCAAATACTTCAGATCAAATACAATGGAAAATAGTCCGTTCTAATCAATTACCAGCAATTAAAGTAGAAAATTATCCTGCAACAAATACTCAAAGTTATATTAAAAATATTCTAGAAAATTTATCTGAACCTGTAGATATTCAAGATGTTAATATAGGTTTAAATTATAAAATTACTATTACTGATCCTAATAGTATTGAACAATTTTATAACATTTTTAAAAATCAGGGCATGGAAGCTACGGAAGTTAATAAATTATTAGATATTTCTCCTATAGTAGGAAATGAATTAACTTTCTGGGCAAATGTAGGATTACCTCATTATGAATTATATGAAAAGAAAAAGCATTTTATTGGTCAACAAGTAATTAAAGCTTTAAGTACACTTGAAGGAGTTACAGTAGAAAAATTATATTCTAAAGGATTAGATTTAGAGTTTTAGAATGTTTCTTTTGAAGATACTGAAGGAAAGAAATTTGAATTAACTGATCTAATGACTTTATAGTTATATTGTCAATTAAGTAAGAAAAAAGATAAAGAAACTACATTATTAATTTATACTCCTTTAATTAATAGTTATAATGATAAATTTAAAGACTATTTTAAATTCTATTGTCAAACAGAATTAAATTATAAAGAAGAATTATCTGAGGACATAGAAAATTTATCTGAACGTAAATTAGGAGAACAAGTTCTTTATAATTTTTTACGATTAGATTTAGATAATTGGAATAATGGAGAAGACAATATAAATAAACAAATAGAAGCTTTAATTAATAATTTAACATGGGCAGAAATACAACAAATAGAAAAATTAAAAAGAAATAAAAGAAAAACTGCCGAAGAAAAAGTTGAATTAGAAGAATTAATAATTAAATTAGAAAAGAAAAAAACTAATATAAAAGAATCTATACAAAATACTTTAATAGATATTTGTCAAAGATTTCATTATAAAACACATCAAGATGATTTACATGCTTTATCTAAATTTAGTACTTTAAGTGATTAGATTACAGATGTATATGTAGTTAGTGATTATTCTTTTTCTGACTCTAATGTTCCTACTCAATCTTATACTCAAGTACGTATAAATAAAGATTCTATAAAGAATAAAGTTTGTGGTGTAATTATGCCTAAAACTTTTAAAAGTGCTTTAGGTTTAGATGGAGATGATACTGTAGGTGAAATATTAGCTGACCAAAATTATTTTTATAAAAAATTACTAGCTAATGCTAATTGTAGATTACAAAATATACCTATTTTTGATGAAAATACTGGTAAGGAAAAAATTTATTCTACTTGGGATATATGTTTAAAAAGAAAAAATAATCAGTAGATTTATATTAAAACTAGATAGAATAATTCTTATTTAACTTATTTACAAGACACAGATCGTTATAAAAAATATAATAATGATACTGATCTTGATGGAAATCCAATAGCTTATTCTAATATTAATAATGATTAGTATAAATTATTTAGTCCAAATGATGAGGTTTATTATGATTCTATTTTAGATTGTATTATAATAGTTACAGATCCTGCTTATATAATTGATAAAAATGGTACTAAAATACCTATAAAAAATGGATCTGATCATAATGATTTAGGGCAATTTCTTCAAAAGAAGAAAGCAATAGATGGTTTCTCTCCTTATCAATTTTATATTGAATCTATTCCACATTTTGTAGCTACTTTAAATACTGAAAATTCAGTTGATTTTGATATTTCAGAAGAATCACTAAATTGGCAATTATTTAATAATGCTATTACTAAAAGTGGTACTAATCAATTTTTAGTAGATGATTATGAATCTAATATTGCTATATTAGATTATTTACGTGATAATAATAATGACCCTTATTTAATTGATGAACTTGAATCTTTAAAAAGATATTATAAACATTTAGGTAAATTATTACACCAAAGTTTTGATAAAGTTTTAAATATTATAGCTGCCCGTATTCCTGCACAATGTTTACAATCAGTAATGGGTATGCGTGTAGCTGATTTTATTGAGTCTGATACTAATAATGCTATGGTTAGTGTTTATCAATTCTATTTACAAGGATCTGACTTGGATATTGATACAGTTTCATTAAAAACATTTACCTTAAATAAACAAGGAATTTTTTAGACTCATTCTCCTTATTATAATTTAGATTTTGATGAAGCTTCTACTTTATTACCTTTTAAACCGGAAATAAAAGAAATTACTATTAATGATGAAAAAGGTATTGCTTGGGAAGATATTAAAAATTTAATGCTAGAAGGAAGAACAGAAACTGTAGATGGTCTTTTTTATAATATTGAAACTCGTAGATTTAATTTAAATTCAAGTAAAAATATTAAAACCCTTGCTAAAATTTTGGATTTATTTACAGAAGATATGCCTTATGTTAAAGCAGATATTGGAGTTGATGAAAATATTGTAAAATTACTTTCTAAACACTACGAGTATTATCATAAATTATCTAAAGATAATAAAGAATGTGCCGCTAAAAATTTTGAAACTAACAATGAATACAATGTAGTAATAGATACTAGTCATATGTCAGAATCTACTGCTTCAGTTGATAATATTGTTAGTCCATTTAAAGCTAAAGGTAATAAATCTAAACAAGCCCAGAAAGACTGGTATAATACTACTGGAAATAGTATGAGTATTCCTTTAGGTATTCGTATTTGTATGGAAGGTAAAGACGGTATTGCCCTTTGTGCTGTAGCAGAAAAACACTATTTTGCTTTAATAGGAGCTTTTCAAGCTGTATTAGAATCAGGAGATGAAAAATTAAAAGAAATGTTACTAGCAGGATTACCATGGTTAGATAAAGATATAAATGGTAATACAATATTAGTAGAAAATCCTATTTATAATGGTAAAGTAGGTAATACTACAGCAAGAGTAGTTAGTAATGCTTTTGATTCTAGGTTAGTAGATCCTAAATTTACATTTGGAGATAATTCTTATAAATATTTACAAATAACTGCAGAAGAATAGTATAATATAGATGAAACTTTAAAAGTACTTGTAGAACAACAACGTTATAATCCTAATGCAGCACTAGTTATTTCAGCTCTGCTATCATTAGCAACAGATAATGCTAAAGAACTTATTTTAGGTAAAATTAATGCAGGTACTGAAGTAATTGATTTATATTTAGCAGGTGCATCTATAGGTCTTTCTTTTGATACCCTTGAAACTATTATTAATAGTAATTATGGTCAAGAAATTACTAAGCTAAGAAAGAATGATTATTTTTCACATAAAAAAGCATTAACTACTACAGTTCAAGCTGTTTAGTAGTTTGATTTAATTGATACTTATATTAAAAATCAATTTAAAGAAGATAGAGTTATAGGTAGAAAGATAATTCAACCTTATGAAGCTGTTCAACAATATTTAGGTCAAAAATTATTAGAAAAATATAAAGAATTAACAGGAGAAGAAAATATTAAAGACACTATTTTTAATACTCATCCTATTGAAAAATTTATAGAAAAAATTGAAGAACATTTTCAAAATGATGAGAAAAACGAAAATTATTATAAAAAACAACAATTTAATTTAGATTTAAAAAATCAAATTAATGCTTATTGTGAAATAAATGAAATTTCTCTTTCATCTATTAATGAAAAACAAAAATAGCAATTAATTGCTTCAATGCAAATTTGGTATAATTCTTATATTAATTAGATAGATGATTTAAATATAATTACAGAAGTTGATAGTTTTTTAAATAATCCTCTTAAACAATATGATATACCTTATAAAGATAGAAGACGTGCTTTATATAGGGATTTAAAACATATTATTAATTTTAATAGAGAAAATTATTTAATAAATGAAATTTCTCAAGGAGAATCTAATTCTTTTATAGTAAATAATAAGAAAGGGAATAATACAGATTTATAGCAATTTTATAATACTTAGAAAACTAAAGCTTTAGTTTTAACAGCTTAGGTTTGGGATATGTATTTAGATAGAATTAGTGCTTGTATTACTAAATATTCTACTCCAAATGTAATAGATATGTTAAAAGGAGCTTATGATCCAATTTAGGCTTTTAATCAAATTACACGTATTGCTGATGAATTTTCTAGAGGAAGTAGATTATTAATAAATAAAGAATTAAAAACACAATTTGAAGATGTTTAGACTCAAATAAATAATTTTGAAGAAATTTTTATTAATTAGTTTAAATTAAATTATTCTACAGAAATTTTAGATAAATTAGAAATTACTGCTTGGGTTCAAAATATTAAAAATAAAGATAAAATTGATTTTTAGTTTAATTATTTAACTTTTGATGAAAATGGATTACCTAATCCTGATAGTGGTGCTAGATTAAATTTAGATTCTTATTGCAAAGATCCTAAATATAAATTGAATTGTTTAAATTTATTAAATAAAATTAAAACATTTTTTAATATTCTATTACCAGTATCTGTATTACCTCATTATTAGGCTTATATGGAATCTTTATTAGCTCAAACTAATGCTACACAATTACTTTTATAGAATATAGTTTATAATAAAGTAACAAGACCTTTAATAATTCAATATAAAATAAAAGATAAAAAAATAAGAAATAATATGCTAAAATTACAACAAGCACTATTAGAATCTTATAGTATAAATTCTTATTTAGAAAAAAATAATTTTATTATTAGAATACCTAAAAATTTTAAAGGATTTGATGAAAATGGAAATTCTAAACATTTTGTTAATGAAGAATAGATTAGTTTAAAAACTAATTATGGAAGATTAAATTTTATAGCTTTAGTTCATAATTTAATTCCTGATTGGCAACTTGATACAGTTAAAGAAACTTCTAATCTATATAATAATCAATTTATTGATAAATTACTAGTTAAATCTAATAGTTATACTTTATCAGGACAAGCTATTTTACCTTATTCTTTGGATATAGATTTAAATCCTACAGCAGAAATAGATAGACGCATTTATGATACTGTGATAAAGCACTATTTAAACTTAAATCAAGTAACTGATGATCATTTTATTTAGCGTAAAAATGAAAATATTTAGTCTTTAAATTTAGCAGATATTTTTTATTTATATTCTTTATTAACTTCTGGTAACCAAGTTTCAAAAGTTTCTTTATCAAGATTAGTAACTAATCAATTAACTAAAGATGGCAGTTTGGCTCAAGATTATATTAAACATTAGGCATCAGAAAATAATTTAATTTAGAAAAGTGCTTTACAAAATATAGATCCTAATTCTAAAAATTTAAATCTGTCAGGCAATACTTTAATTGCAAATTATATTAAATTATTTGATACAGATTTAAAATATTTTTTAATTCCTATAGTTTAGAAATCTATAAATGATTCTTAGGGAACTATCTTTAGACAATTAGATACTAATACTAATACAATTCATTTAATTGAAAAAAGTAATTCTATAAATCAATCTAATGATATTGAAAATATAGAAGCTCAAGAAGAAATTTATGGAGTAGAGCCAGGAGAAGATGATAGTTGGTTTTCAACTTATAAAATGCCTACAGGATTTCAAGAAGCTACATCTATTAATGGATTGGGAAATACTTTGCCATTAAATATTTTATATGTTCCTGAAATTAAATTATTAAAGAATTATATTAAAATTGATGATAATGATCCTTCACAATTGATTATTACAATAAAAAATGATAAAGTTGAAAAACGTGAGACAATTAAAAATAAATTAACAGGTAAAACTATAGAAGCTTATGCAACGTTAATTAATAAAATAAATCCTTCTTTAGATATAAATTCCGTAAAAGAAGTTTTAAATGAATTTATAAAAGCAGAAATAACAGATGGCTAGGTTATTCTTTATGAATTTATTACAACTAAAGAACTAGATGATTCAACTTTAACTGGAAAATGTGAATAATGAAAGCGTGTAGAATAGATGCTTATTATGATAAAATTAAAGAACAGTCGGGATTAAATCCGACTGTTCTTAATTTTTATTATGATTACTTTGTAAAAACAATAGGAAGAAAACCTACATTAAGAGAATTACCTGGAGCTAATTCCACTAATTATTTAAAAAATATTTTAAATATTTAGGATAATTAGGTTTCTAATTATGATTTATTGAGTTTTACTAATACTACTGATATAAAAGAAGCACAAGTAAAATTAAATACAGATTTTAATGATAGAATTATTTAGATTATACCTATTGATAGTAAAGATTCTTTAATAAAAATTAAACCAAGAGTTAATAGATTTTCAGAAAATTTAAATAATAATACAGATAGGTTAAATAATTTATCTTTTTTAAATATTAATAATGGAGAAATTAGTATTGATGAAGAAGAATATATAAATCATATTAAAAAGGGAATTATTTTTAATAATCCTAATAAAGTTTATACTACTTTATGTTCTGCTTTATCTAATTTTATTAATGTTAATAAATTTAATAAAATTTCTACAAATAGCTTTTTTGTTAAAGAAGGCTTAAATAATAATAATAAAAATATAAAAATAGCTATAGATTCAGAAAATTATTTAGAAGTAATTAAAACTAAAGATTTAGGATTATATAGTTATCAATTTAAAGGAGAATTTACTAATTCTCAACAAAATGAATTAATACAATTATTTAAACAATTATTACCCTCAGGGGCATGTTATTTTGATTTAAATAATACTAATATAATTAAAGGAGAAAAAGTAGGAGATAATTTATATCAAAATAATATTATTCCTATTTATCAAAAACCTTATATAGGACAATCTTCTATAGTATCAAAAGAAGATATATCTAAAATTCAAAATTCTTTTGAAGAAATAGTAGAACCTCCTATTATATTAGATTTATTAAATAAAATTCGAGATACTTTAGGAGTTAAAATTGTTTCAGTAACTTCTAATTTAATTTAGACAGACGAAGAATTATCTAGAATTCCTCATATTCAAAATGCTAAAGCTTTTATTTATAATGGACAAATATATATAAATACAGATTTAGCTACAGAGGATTCTTAGACTCATGAATTATTACATATATTACTAGGTCATTATAGAACTATTCAACCTGAAAAATATTATGACCTTATAAAGCAAGTTTCTGAATACCCATCTTTTCAAGAAATTGCTAAAAATTATGAAAATAGATCTTAGGAAGATGTATTTGAAGAAGTATTTGTTCATGAATTAGCTAATTATTTAACTGGAAGAAATTCTTCAATACAATCACTAAAACAAAGAGATTTATATGAATTACAATTTAGTATTTATAATGTTTTAGATACTATTATTAATGGTACAGAAAGTGCTGAAACGTTTAAATAGCTAAGTCCTTTAAATTATTCTTTTAATACTTTAGCTAAAATGTTAAATTCACAACCTATTAATGCTGAAGATATTTTAATTAATTCAGCTAATTAGAGAGCATTTGCTAATTTAAAAGAAAATTTATTTAAATCTAATCAATTAAAAGAAATTTGTTAATATGAGTTGTTTATATTATTTTAATAATACTCTTATAGGGGATGTAAATGATTTAAATAAATTTTTATTATTTAAATTCCCTAATTATAAAGAGTTAGGAGATTATGTTTTTTCTTTAACTGATGCTCAAAATACTATTAATCAAGCTTTAAGATAGGTTAGTGAAAAAGCTTCTACTTTAAAAAGATTAAAAGATTCTAATATAGGTAAAAATAATTTAGGTGTAGATGGTGAAATCTATGATACTTACGAAGCTAATTATGCTGTTGGTACACTTAAATTTTGTGGTTTATATAGAAAATTTAATGGGGAAGTAATTTCTCCTTATTTTGACGAAAATGCTTATTGGACACAACGTATAAATACATGGTCTGAAAAAAATACTTTGAGAAGATTATTTGCAGATGGTAGTGTATCTAAAGAAAATGAAGGTTTTACTGAAGAAGAAGCTATGGTTTATCATGAATTAAATGGAGAATAGATAGATCCCTCAGATTTAGGTAAAAATTTAAAAACTATTGATTTAGATAAAAGATGGTTTAATAATGAAACTGGTCATGTAGATATAACTAAATTACCTGCTAATTCTTTATAGGCTAGAATAATTGAAAGAATTAAATAGAGATGGGAATATTAGGCTAAATTAGGTATTGCTATTCATAATATTTATGCTACTTATTTTAGAAAATTGTCTTCTCATTCTAAATTTCAATATCAATATGAATTATGGGAAACTTATCCTGGTAGTATAAATAAATCTATTTTAGAATATTTTAGAAATCCTGCCTCTCAAGGTTATATTGATTCTACTTTATTAAATGATGATCAAATTAAATTTTTCATAGAACAAGCTAAAAAACTCCGTGAAGAATTTGAAAATAAATATTTAACTGCTGAAGATAAAAAAGCAGGTAATTAGTTAGATTATAATATAGAAGTACCTATTTGTGCTGATTTAGGTCCTGATGTAGAAATGACTATTCAAAATGATAAAATTACTACTATAGCTGGACGTATTGACTTACTTATTACTACTCCATAGGGAGATTTAAAAATAGTAGATTTTAAAGTAGGTAATAAATCTTATAATAAATATGATTCTGCTAAAAGATTAACTTTTATTTATCAGGAAGGACTTTATGGTAGAATGCTACAAACTAATAGGGCTTTATTATAGAATAAAACTATATAGGATCTTATTGTTCCAATTGAAGTAGAAAATATCTACGGACTAGATAATTCTAAATTTAAATTTAAATATAATGAAGAAGGAGGATCTATTACTAGAGATATTACAATTGATGCTAGTAACCCTACTGTCTTAAAAGAAATTAATATTATTATACCTTATGAACAACCTGCTGAAGAATTAAATCCTAATTTAATTAATGATCATGAGGAAAGAATGAAATTATTATTTAATTTATCTTTACAAGATGATCAACATATTGCAGATGCGGATATTATTAATGAATTAACTGAAAATCATACTAAAGAAATTGAACCAAATGAATCAGGTAATTTTCATTATGAAGCTGGAGGAATTCGTGTAACTATATCTGCCTCAACTCCTAACGCTAAATCTAAATTTATTGCTAAAGTAAAAAGTGAAAAATTAGCTATTATATAGTCAGCTAAAGAATTAAGCTAGATATTATTACGTGAAATTCATAATGCTATTGAGAAAAAATCTTATATGAGTATTCTAGAAGAACCTAAATTAGGTATTTTTGGAGAAAAGAATATAGCTAAATTAAATAAATACTGTAATAGTAATTGGAAAGTTTCACTTTCTGAAAATGCTCAATAGCTCCTCAGAGTTTATAATATTCTAGTTTTTGAATCTACAATTGTAGATGAAAAAGGAAATCCTCAAAAAATTATTGAGACAGTAAAAATTGATAATATTAATCCTTTTTAGAATGTAAAAGGAACTAGTTCTGATAGAAACTATTGTAATTTTCAATTTGCTAAAAATATTGAAGAGGACACTAATCCTGATTCTTTAATGCTACAAGCAGTACGTGGAAATTTGGAATTAATTGAAATGTATATGCTATTACATGAAGCTGGATTTAAAGATGCTAAAATTAATAATATGGCAGTAGTTAGTCCTCATGGAGGTAGTAGTGTTTATTTTTCAGCTCCAATGGATCAAATAGAATATTCTTTTAAACATACTTTATATAAATCTCATAATAAAATTTAGAATGATTTATTAACTAATTTTCCATTTATAAGTTCTCTTGAAATTAGTGATGCACTTGATAATTTAATTTGTGTATATGAAAATTTAAAATCTAATGAATAGAAAAAACTTATTAGTCAATTTTCTGATACTTTTAATGATTTAACACGATTTAAATAGAGTGGAGAAAATACTCAATTAATTATTGATAAATTACAAGAATTTGTTCATATGTTAGAAGAAAAATACCCTCATCTTTTAACTATTGATAAACAAGGTAATGAAAGAAAATTTAAACGTATTTTATCTTATACACCAAATGATAAATTATATTTATTATATTTTGAAACTACTCAAACTTTAAAAGATTTATACGGTTTTAAAAATAAATAGGTTTTAAGAGGTACTTCAGATTATTTTGATGGGGGTTTAACAAATATATTTTCTGAAGGTATTTCAGGTAATCAAACTGATAATCCTGGACAATTTAAAGGTTATGTTCCTAATGAAGTTAGTAAAATTATTAATAATACTACCCAAACATTACGATCTAAATTAATGAATTCTGTTTTTGAAAATAGACGTTTAGTTTAGAAATTAGATCAAGATTTAAATAAATCATATGGTTTCTTTTCAAATCCTGATGATAGATTTAAAGATCTAACTTATGTAACTAGTGATTTTAGTGATGTTTTATTTGTAAATCCTTTTGATTCAACTAGATAGAACTTTCCTGCTAATATTCAAGAAGCTCAATTAGAATTTTTAAAAGCAGTTCTTATCAAATTAAATAAAATTAGATTTAATGAATCTGAGGAAACTATTAAAACTAAATTATCTTTAGGAATTAAACAATATCTACAAGTTCCTTTAATGTAGCCAAACATGTCTTCTCAAATAGCTGAGCAAGGATGGTTTTCTACATTTATGAGTAAAATGAGACCTTTTACTAATTTTAATGAATATTGGAATAAATTCTTTTCTTCTACTACTAATGCTGATTTAATTCATAAAAATTCAGAAAGTATTTTTAAAACAGTAAATCAATTTAGTCAAAGTGAGAATCAAGTTGAAAGAGTAGAATTAATTGAAACTTTGAGGGCTAAATATGGAGATACAGCTTTTTATGAAACTAGTATAGAACAAATTTTAGGTTAGTATGAACAAGCTAAAATTACTAGTTCTACCTATACTGAAATAATGCCAATTATTAAAGCTGCCTATTTAGGTTTACAACAAGCCTCAGTTAATTTTGGTGAATCTGCTGAAAATAATTTTGAATCTGAATTAAATGTCATTGAGGAAATGGTTAAAAGAAATATTAATAACCTCTCTTTAGGCACTGAAAATTAGAAAAAATTACAAAAAATTACAGGTAAATTAGCTAAAGCTGCTTCTTATATGACATTAGCTTTTTCTCCAGTTCAATATTTAGGACAAAGAGCTGATGGTATTGTAAAAGGAGCAAAATTAAAAGCTATAGTATCTGGTTTAAGTGAGGCACCATTTACTGAAGAAGAGTATAAACGTGCTGAATTAATTGTAGCTGCTTCTCAATTAAAAACTTCTATAGAAAGTAGTTTAGTTGATCAATTAAATATTTTATATGGAGTAAATGATATGGATATTGATCAGTATGTAGAAAATATGAAATATAGTAAAAATTATTCCATATTTAATTTTTCTAGATTTGCTTTTTATACTACTTCACGACCTGACTTTTATAATAGAATGACTATTTTTATTGCCCGATTAATTCATGAAGGAGCTTATGACGCTTATTCTTTAGATGAAAATAATGTTATCTAGTATGATATGAAAAAGGATAAACGTTTTGAAATTTTATTTAAAGATAATGTTTCTAAAGATAGTCCTGAATATAAAAAAGCTTTATCACGTTATATTTCTTTAATTCAAGAATTAAATAAAGATGGTAATAAATTTGAATTAAATGTTAATGAACCTAAACCTATACCTAGAGCTTTTTCTAATGCTGAAATTGAGTCTATGAAATCCTTAGGTGATACTTTATATGGATATTATGATAATGGTAAAAAATCATTCTTTTTGAGTAAATGGTTAGGAGGATTGATAGGTCAAATGAGAACTTATATGTCCGCTAAAAAGAATCTATATTTTGGTAATAGAAATAAAAAGAATGAAGTTTATTGGGATTTCGTAACTAAAGATAGTGATCCTAATATATCATTAGTTTATGCTAAATATGAAGATGGTACAATAAATCCTAATAGATTTGTTTGGAGTGATGATGCTGAAGCTAGTGATGTAAAAGTAATGAGAATGAAAGGTTTAATTCAAGAAGGTATTTTCTTGACTTTAGCTCAAATAATTAAATATGAGGGAGTTCCTTGGTATTCTAAACTTTTTCATCCATCTAAAACTTTAAAAGAACTTTGTACTGTTGATGGTGTTCTAAATGAACATTTATATTATACTTATATGTTTAATTTTAGATTATGGTTAGCTGATTTAATGACAGTATTAGTTTTAGGTCTTTTAGGTATGATAGTTAAAAATTATCTTACAGAAACTTCTAAATTAGCTAAAGAATAGCCAGATTTATCTAATCGAGCTCAAGCTGCTTTATTAAATTTAGCCTTTAGAACTACTAATTTTGTAGCAGATGATGCTAATATTATTGGTACAGCAATTTCTTTTGTATCTGATTGGAATGCTTTCAGTATTAAACAAACTGCAGATTTAGCCCGTGATGCTTATTAGGTATTAACTGGACAACAAGATGTAGGAAAATTCTTAATTGATACTAATGCATTAACTAGAACATTAGTTAAACCTTCTTATGTTCCTAGTGAAGATTAATGTACGAAAAAAATAACCCTATAACTAAAAAGTTATAGGGTGTACGAAAAAAATAACCCCTAACACTAAAAAGTGCTAGGGGTTATTTATTAATAATCATCATCTTCTTCAAATTCTTCAGATTCTTTATATTTTTTAAATTATTGACCTAAATTTTAGAATCTGAATTTTCATATTCATATATTTCAAGTAGCCTTAATGCCAACTTAGCAATTGCAGCACGTCTATCTGAGTATTCATCTAGTGCATGGGTTAATTCTTTTTTAGAATATTTGTCCAGCCAGTCCGCCCATATAGCTTTTTCAAAATCAAGCATATAGCCATAATCCCACCATCTATATTTCTCAAAAGCCTTTTAATGGATTTTGTATAGCCATTTACGTTTTTCTTTTTAGTCATAAAAAGTTTATTTTTTATCTATATACGTTGCAGAATTCAATAAATCTTCTTCAAATTCTTGATTAAAATTATCAAAAGTATAAACCCAATCATCACACTCCTCATCTAATTCAATATTTATAATCGTACCTAAATTATGTTCTCCTTCATAATTTGTACAAAATTCATAATAGGCAAGTTTATCACCAACTTTCCACATTGGTTCTATACCTCTATGATAAACATACTCAAAATAACTGTGCTTTGTTTTATCTGTCATATTAAAAATATTAATCTTTTAGCCAAATTACTGATTTACAATCTTCAAAAGATTTTTATATACCGTAATGATCTTCTATATATTTTTTAATTTCCTCTTCAGTCATAGATCCTTCTAAGATAGTAAAATTAGCTTCATCATCTAGTTCCATTTTATCACAATATATAATAGTATCTCCCTTTTTGAAAAATACCAATCTCATATAACCAGATTTATTTAATTTCATATCCACTTTAAATAGTTCATCTTTTCTCCATAGCGGCATATTGCTAAGACTATGTGAATTAATTTCCTTTTCTTGATTATATCTAAATTCTTTCGTAATAGTGCCAGTAGATGTCCACCATTTTTTCATTTCTTCTTCGTCTAAATTAGGAATATCTTCTGGGCGTTTCATAAAATCCTCGAAAATATCTCCACTACTATTTAATCGCCTCAGTGAAATAAATGATAATACTTCTGACATATTTTCACCATTGAATGTAATAAATTCAAAAGTGAACTCCTTTTTTAGCGTTTTTATTATTATCCCCATCTCTATTCCAGCCCTAAAACATAATCAAAAATTCCGCTTCTAAAAATTTTGAAAATACTATGCCCTCTGCGAAGATCCATATCGCTATTTCCTAAATCCATATGCTCTTCTATTTTCACACGTTTATCTTTATAACATAGATAGATATCATACTTATCTATCAAATCAAACGATAAATGTGCCATTGAAGTTGTTATCAAGCCTTCCCAACAGTCCAGACGATCTGTATTAATAATTTCGTCAGTGCTGCAATAATCTATCGAAAACAAATAACACATTGAAGTCCAAGCGTCAGATTTATAGCTTTCGTAGGTGTCGTAATCTACGCAGAAATAAATTTTCTTTTTCATTTAATTGTTTTTATTTATTAAATTAACAATTACTTTTATTATAATATCTTTTTCTTCAGGACGACTCTCAGCAATCATTAAAGTCAAAGCCACCAAAGTGTTGTCCGCTATACGTTTGCCTCCATTCTCGTCGTACAAAATACCATTGTTGTTCATAAACCAAAGAAACAACGCAGCAGCAATCCGTTTGTTTCCATCGCTGAAAGAATGGTTTTTAGTGACAAGATATAGCAACATAGCCGCTTTTTCTTCCACAGACGGATAGAGATCAACACCTCCAAATGTCTGGTAGATTTGTCCGATAGAACTTTTGAAAGAATCATCTTTCTCATTACCGAACAGCGAACTGCCGCCAAATTTGTTTTTCATACAAGTTATGGCATCTATAGCATTTTCGTAAGTCGCATGAAAACGTTCCTCATTTGTAGTTTGCTCTACAATCAACTTTTGATAATCATATTTATCAAGAGTATCGAGAGCATAGTTATAATTAGTGATGACATTATCAAAAGTTATCATTTTATTTCTTTTCTTTATTATATTATAATATAAATTAATTATATGAATACCCAGAGCAATTGTTATTAAAAAGACAAATATCATTATTAAATATATTCATGAATTATAAGGGCAATCATAAGAAGAATTATTAGAATGATTATAAAATTAATATAATTAATTTAATAATTTTTTTCATTATTCTTTTTCTTTTTTTCCTAACAGCAAATAAATTATCAAAGCAAAAATTCCAAAGAAAAATCCACAAAATATAGCAAGACCTACGCTTCTATTTTTATTATTTGCAACTATTCCACAACAAATTGCAAAAAACATCGCTAAAAGTAATACTATCATAGTTTTTCAGTTTTTAAATAAATAATCCTGAGTTATAATTCATCTTGTTGTAATTTCTCTATTCTATCCCTAGTAATGTTATCTGAGTATAGTATCCATACATCCATTTTCGTCAATTTTATCAAGCTCCTCAATTAACCGAGCTCGTTCTTTCTGCAACTCTTCTATAGTTTTATTAAAGCCTCTATTGATGATCTGACCTGTGATTACACCTGCCTCTGTGTTAGCCGCAACAACGTAGATACCCTTAACCAAGTTTGCTACGCTAACTACGTTAGACTCAGAAGAAGCAACCAAAGAACCAGCTACAGAGTAAACAGCCACGCTGTTAACACCCTCGTTAGTTACAGTGATAACATCAGTTGCAGGATTAGGATAGATAGGGATATCTAGATCTAGATTCTCTAATTAAAACTCTAATTAAAACACAACTAAATCTTCTAGATTCTCGCATAACCCGGATGTTGGAGATAGAAAATTGCGGAATTGTTGATTCTTGAAATCATTGAACAGCGAAGAAATCTCTCCTTTCTTGCTCAAATACTTGATTCTAAGTGCCTCCAACTGCTCTGCATTCTCCGCTGAAAGCTTGGAAACCTCTTCAAGAAGTTCACTAATTCTATCTTTCATTTTATTGTAATTTTTTTCATTTTTCTTACTTCTCTGCATACATCGTCGTAGATGCCTCCAGGCAGAAAGAACCTCACGTCTCTGCCCTTCTCCACCGATTCTCTGATGAATGTCGACGACACTTCTATAATCGGTGTTTCGATTCTACTCATATTATTATATGGCAGTTCATCCGTGTATCCTCGACGTGGATATACCATGACGTGATACTTTTCAAGAATCTTATCATAGTTACGCCACTTTGAGAAAACCTCCACATTGTCGGCTCCCATCAGCAGTATATATTCGTGCTCAGGATGCTCTCGTCTCAAATATTCCAAAGTGTCGTATGTGTACGACGGAATTGGAAGTCCAAACTCAACATCTGAAACCTCAATCTTGCTGTACCCTTCCACCGCCTTACGAAGCATATTAAGTCTCACTTCGTTTGGAAGCAATGTATTGCCTGCCTTCAACGGATTCAACGGTGACACTATCATCATCACCTTGTCGACATTTCCATACTCAGCCACATAATTCGCCAAAGCGACGTGACCGATATGGACTGGATTGAATGAACCGAAAAACAGTGCAATTTTCATACTCATTTCCATTATAATTTATATTATATTCAAATCTAAAAGGGATGTCTACATAACGGTAATAATTCCCAAATTTATTCTTAATACTAATTCTCACAGTATCAGTGGTAGTATAAAAATATCTGCCTTTCTTAAGCTTAATATTCTTAGCTATATTTAATGTAACTGTCTTATTATGGTTATCTAAAGAAGAGCCTAGTGTATCTAATTCAATTAAAAAATATTTTTTTGGAATTTGATTATGACTATACAAGAACTCACTGTTGTAATCATAATAATTGTCTTTAAATTTAGTAATAGTATCCATACATCCATTTTCGTCAATTTTATCAAGCTCCTCAATTAACCGAGCTCGTTCTTTCTGCAACTCTTCTATAAGCCTCTATTGGTGATCCGGATCTGACCTGTGATTACACCAGCCTCTGTGTTAGCCGCAACAACGTAGATACCCGGAACCAAGTTAGCAACGTTAACTACGTTAGACTCAGAAGAAGCAACCAAATAACCAGCTACAGAGTAAACAGCCACGCTGTTAACACCCTCGTTAGTTACAGTGATAACATCAGTTGCAGGATTAGGATAGATAGAGATCTTACCCTTAGCAACAATTCCGCAATTTTCTATCTCCAACATCCAGGTTATGTGAGATTGTTGTAATTTCTCTATTCTATCCCTAGTAATGTTATCTGAGTATAGTATTGTGACTCTATTGAGTGATCCGATTGACCTTATACCTATACTTACAGCACCTCCTTCAATGAGGAAAATGCTACGGTAATAGCACTTGTCATTTTCTACAAGGTTTAATTTTTCATAGTCGGAATATGGATTTCCTTCAAACTTAGATACCGAAATATCTGGAGCTCCATACTTTTGTGTAAACTTATCAACTATCCTATTATAATCAGATTCTAGTTCGGTCCAGGACTTACCATAACTGCTGGGTAAGAGTATAATACAACATTTTAGCATGTTGTATTCCGCTAAAACAAATTCACAGTCTAAATATCCCTGAAAAGTACCAGTCATTGAAATAAGGTCTTCTTCGTTAATCTTTATTTTACATCCCTTTGTCTGTAAGTAAGTTGCCATTTCTGACATACTGCAGTCCATGGATTTTCCCATAAATTTTAATCTTTGGGATGAAGTTGTCTGCTGTGCAAATGAACCTACAAATGTGATGAAAACTGTTAATAGTAAAATTAATCTTTTCTTCATAGTTTTTCAGTTTTTGTTTACTAGTTTATCGCTTTTTCCTCCTTTACCGCTATTACACCCTTTGCAAAGCATCTGAAGGTTAGTAATTATTGTTTTTCCACCTCTCCACCACGGCGTTATATGATCTCCCTCCATTTCGTCAAAAGAGTATTTCCTTCCGCAATGTGGGCAAATTCCGTTTTGTTTTTCATACACGGTTCTTTTATCTGACTTTGAAAATTCTCTCTTTGATAATTTCTTTGCCAGCATTTCATCTTCACCGCTTAGGACATATTCATACACGCCTTTTTTATCAGTAACCTCGTCATCTTCCATAAGGCTCTTTACTTTTTCTTCTAGTTCTGCCGGATCATATTTATTTCCTTTATACTGGTTATACAATCTTCCCCAGTCCAGCCCTAGCATCTCCTTTCTGTACATTGGAAACATATCATCTACCCATGAAATAACGTTTTGAAAATATTGCCATAATTCAAGTGCTGTACTATCATGTTGATGTTCACTCATATATTTCACTATGTTTCCGTTAGATATCCAGTTTAAAGCGGTCTCTAAGTATTCTTGTCGGATAGGTGAACCCTTTACATATTTGTTACCTTTAAGATATGCTACACAGTTTGTTTTAGAGAATTTCTTTTTTGCATCCTCTAACCAACTTCCTACGTAATTTATATTTAATAGTTCTTGATCCGTTAGCTTTTCTCCAGCGATATTAATTGTTCTAAACCATTCAAGCTTCTCTACCTCATCTCCTTCACAGATATATACCATTAATTCGTAGTCGTTAATTTTATTCTGCTCTACTGGAAATAAGTTATGCCAAGCTTTTCCATCTATACTGAACTCTCCATTAAGGTAAGAACAAATAGATAACGTCCTTTGCTGTCCATCGAGTAATTCAAACGTTCCGTCACTATTTCTTACCCAATACATCGAATTAAGTGGAAAGCCTTTATTTATTGTTTCTATTACGGCATCTTTCTGCTTATCTTTATATACAAATTCTCTCTGATATGGTGGGCGTATATTTAATAATCCGTTATAACCTTTTACACCATCTTCCTGAGTATTTATGTAACCCCTAAATAACTCTGATATCTTTGTTTTTACTAGTTCTATTTTCATATTACTGCTTTTATTAATTATTTGCGACGAATGAGGATGCGGAAATATGGACATTTACCATTTATTGACAAGTCCTTATCATCATTCCCTTTTCTGAATCTAATGATCTCAAACTGGTCTGGATTATACTTGTCCAGAAAAGTGATAGGCACACCCATCACAGGATTTTTAATCTTTATTTTATAAGTTTTCATAATAATATTTTATTAGTTATTTATGACGAATGAAAATACGCTTAAATGCAGCTTTCCCATTCACTAAACAAGATTTTGAACCTCCTAACCAAACTCCACCTGATTGTCCCATGCCATTATCTTCTCCCATTCCTATGATTTCAAATTGTTCTGGGTTATATTTGTCCATAAATGTAATAGGAACTCCTATAGCAGGATTTTTAATTTTTATTTTATATGTTTTCATATTCTTCAAGTATTTCAATAGTAAATCCTAACTTATTAAGTTTATTTAATTCCTCTTCTGTTACAATTCTTTCAACTTCATAATCCATAGGAATTTCAGCAACTTTTTTTACTTCAATTGCATCATAATTATCATAAGTAGGATAATCATTTTTATTATACTTTTTATATAAATCTATACTTTCATTTCGTTTATTATGAGGTAAATTAGTAAACCAACAAATATTTCCAAATTTTTGAATAATTTGTCCTTGATCATTACAATATTGTGTTTTTTCAGTAATTGTTTTTAATGGAGTTATAAATTCTTTTACTAATTGAGTTCCTAACCACATTTTATTATTTTTAATATAAGAAAAAATTTCTTTATATGTAATAGCATTCTGAGATCCTATAATTAAAAATTTCTTATTATATTTCATCAACTAGGCTACATACTCCCTGAAAAGGCTAAAGGGTGGGTTGGTTACAATAATATCCGCTTGTTTTAGAAATTCTATACATTCTGGGGATTTAAAATCTCCATCTCCTTCTAAATTAATTACTTGTATTTCTTCATCATCTACAACTTTATTCCCATTTTTATCTCCTTCATATATAAAAGCTACTCCATGTCCATTAGCTTTATATCCAGTTGTAATGAGTTTTTTCAATCCAAAAAATTCAAAATTCATTGAAAAGTATTTAAAAAAATTACTTTCTCTAGCATCATCGCAATTACAATAAATAATTTTATCTTTAAAAAGATCTTTATATTTATAACATTCTCTTTCAATATCAGCTAGTTGAGTATAAAACTCATCATTTTTTTCTTTTTTAGCTTTATGTAAATTTTTATTTTTTATCATTTTTATAATTAGTTATTAAATAATCAAGCGACGAATGAGGATGCGGGCGTAAGTGGGTTTGCCGTTTATCGCTCCATCTTTATCTTTTATAAGTCCATGTGCTTTGAATGGAACAGAATCTGATTTTCGATAATCATTAGAACTTAGTATTTCAAATTGATTAGGATTATACTTGTCCAGAAAAGTGATAGGCACACCCATCACACCATCATAATCCATAGGAATGTCAGTCACTTTGTTTACATTAATGGCGTCGTAATTGTCGTATTGCGGATACTCTTTTGAATTATACTTTTTATATAAATCCAAAGATTCAGTTCGTTTCTTGTTAGGTAAATTTGTAAACCAACAAATTGAAGGAACTTTACCTATCTTTACCCCATTTTCTATTCTATCATATTTTTGATAGCTATCAGGCATTGCAAATTCCATAGTCACATTTGAATGAATACCTAACCATATTTTATTGTTTTTTATAAGGGGAAAAATTTCTTTATAAGTTACAGCATTGTAGTTACCTATAATTAGGAATTTCTTGTTGTATTCCATAAGTAGTCCCACATATTCACGGAAAAGGGAGAAGGGAGGGTTGGTAACGACGATATCAGCTTGTTTTAAAAACTCTATACACTCAGGTGATCTAAAGTCTCCATTACCTTCTAACTCGACTACCTGAATTTCCTCATCATCTACAACTCTATTTCCATTTTTATCTCCCTCATATATTAAAGCTACTCCATGTCCGTTGGCTTTATACCCAGTTGTAATAAGTCTTTTCAAACCAAAGAACTCGAAATTCATAGAGAAGTATCTGAAAAAATTACTCTCCCTTGCATCATCACAATTACAGTAAATAACTTTATCCCGAAAAAGATCTTTATATTTATAACATTCTCTTTCAATATCAGCCAGTTGAGTATAAAATTCATCATTTTTTTCTTTTTTAGCTTTATGTAAATTTTTATTTTTTATCATTTTTATAATTAGTTATTAAATAATCAAGCGTCAAATTTAAATGTTCAATATGAGCTTGCATATCTTTTAATTTCTCATTTAATTTTCTAATGTGTTCTTTTTGAACTAATTGAATTAAACAAGTTTGTTGTAAAGGACATTTATCCATTATTCTACAGGTTCAATAAAAATATTATATAGCCAGGTATCTACAATTAATGCAGTTTCTACTTTTCTTAAATAAAATTTTTTAGAAGAAGTTACATTTTCTTTTAGATCATAACAGATATTATCTTTAGTATCAAAAACTGAACCTATAACATTAGGTTTATTAAATTCTTTTTTTAACTCTTCTAGAGTTACTATATCGTTAATATCCAATGTAATAAATTTTTAGTTACTAATTTTTCATTAGTAATAGGAATAAATCCTATTCCAAGTTTCTTTTTTAAATTTCTATAATCTTTAAAAGAAATAATATAAGTATCTTTTTTAACCGATTTAATAGTTATATCTAATTTTAAATCTTTATAAAAAATTATAGCGGAATCTCCTTTTTTAAACATTAATTAACTATATTGCGTCTATTCCCTTTTTCTTTAATAGTAATAATAGGATAGATATTACCATATTTTAATCCCATTTTACCAATAACAAATATATCTTTGTTTTTTAAACTAATTATATCACCTTGATTAAAGGAATCTGACATAATTATATAATATTGTGTATGATAATACCATTCATTTTTAGTAGCAAAGATAGAAAAACTATCTTTTACTACTTTACAAATTAAAGTATCTTTAAATATAATAGGTTTTCTGATTTTTGGATAATATTGAGTTTTATTAATAGTATTTTCAGAACAACTAAATAATATTAAAGAAAATAAAGTTATAAATAATTTTTTCATTTACGATATATCTTTTTAGTATAATAACATTTAATTGGATAATCTAAAGAATTATCATTTATTTTAATTATATAAAAATCTTTAGTATATTTAATTAATTTAACAAAGACTTTATTAAAATTTTGATCATTACATAAAAATATACAAAATTTTTCTCTATATTTTTTATGCCAAGCCCATTTTGTAGGAGGCTCTATTATATCATAAGTTGTATAATCTGTAATAATTTGATTTTTATCTAAATCAATAATTATTAAATCTTTGTCAGTTTCAAATTCAATTTGATGAATACCTATGGCTTTTTGCCATTCATAATAGTAATGAGTTCCTATAGCTGGAGCTATAGAAATTGAAAACATAAATAGTAAAGTAAATATTAATTTTTTCATAGTTGTAGTTATTAAATTATAGCTACAATCATATTGTTTATTATAAAAAATAAATAGCCCTATTAACAAATAGGGCTATTTATATTTATTTTCTATCTTTTATAGAATTATATATTAAATTAGCAACTTCATTAATCATTGGATGTTGTCCATGAGCACCAGCATCAGAAGATCTTTTAGATAGAATTTCTTCCCAATCATCTTCAAAAGCTGTATAAATAGCCGTAGACATAGTTCCTAAAGGTAATACTTCACGGGCTTCTTGTTTTTGAGCTCCACCAAGTAAAGCCAAATCATAAAACGTTGTTGCCATTTCCATATATTTCATAATTTCAGGTTTTGTAATAATATATGGAGTATCACCACTCATATCAATATATCTAGTAGATTTTTCACAGATTCCATTAAGTAAATAAGCGTGTCTATTTAATTCTCTAGTACAAGATATAGGAGCTTCTATTTCAAAAGTATATCTATAAGTGTGCATATAGCAAGGATTAGATATATATTGTAGCCAATCTTGTAATTTATAAGTTTCAATAAAACGCATATTTGTAGTTATAAATAGATGATCTGCGTCTTGATTTACTCGAATCCAAGGATTTCTTTTCCAAATTCCTTTTGGAATATACTCATCATATTGAGCTAACCATTTAGAATCATTAGAAACAGTTAAGTACACTGTGCCATGAGCTAGTGGAGATAAATGACCTCTTTTTAGTAGCATATCATAAAAAGTATCATAAGAACTAGGAGTTATTTTATCTCTACTATTATAGCAAAGTCTTCCACAAAATTCAATAAATTTTTTAATGGCTACTAAAGAACCAAAATCATTATTATATTCTTTAACATTAATTTGTGCTTTCATTTTCTAGTATAATTGAAGTAGTTGTATTTAAGGCATTAAAAGTTAATTTAATTTCAGATTTAAAATCAATATGTAATTCATTTTTAATTCGATTTATATGAGCTTCAAAATCATTTTTAAGTTTTTCTTTTTTGTAAAGATAAATAAGGTCAATTTCTTCAGCTGAAGATTCCTCTAAATTATAAGACTGGCAACAATCTAATAAAGCTTGAATAGATACATTCTTTTTAATTCGATTTATACCAAAATCACGAATTAAAAGATTAACAAAATTCCTAGCTCTTTTGTAATTTAATTCTGATAACATTTTCCAAGCTAATTGTTTAGAATCAGATTTTAATAAACTTACTATAGTCTCTACATGTTGAGGTAAAATTGGAGGTAAATCCAAAGTATCTATAATTTCACTTTCATTTACCCAATTTTTTGAAGAAGCATTTTGATAAAAATCCTGACATAATTCACCAAATTCTTGACAACATTCATAATATCTAAAAGGTTTACTAATAATACATTCAGATTTTAATAATTTTTCATTACCAGGTAATAAAACAAAATCCCTATCATAAGATCTATATAGCAAACAGCATATATCATCTTTAATATAGGTTTGAAATTCATTAGTATATCTTCTAGATAATTCTCCAGCTACATCAGGATAAACTAAAACAGTGGCTTTTTCTTTTTTTAAAGCAATTTTATATTTAGTCCTAACTTGTGTTCTAGGTAATACACAAGAAGGGTGTATCCATAAAATATCTTTATCTGGATCTAAAGAAACTTTCGGTTTTACAAGATTTTTTAAAAATATATCATAATCACATTTATTAACATAAATATATTTTCCAGTTGTTATTCCATTTGCAGCCCAACTTGAACTATAAGTTGTATAAACTTTATTAAAATTATTTGTAGTAAAAAACATATAAAATAAAATTAAAAATGCCCTAAAAGATTAATTTTAGGGCATTTATATTAGTGGATCCAATGATTTCCTACTTCTGCTACTGCTTTCATATCTAAAGAAGTAACAAAAACTTTACCTGCATCAATCATAAAATTTTCTAATCTTCTAGGAAAATCTTGAAATTCAGGTTTATCAGGATATTCACAGGACATTTCCATTTGTGTTACGATATTACCGATTCCGTAATATCTCTTAATATTTCTATTAAGATCGGACTATATCTTATATAGATATTTGTTTTAATTTACTAGAAAGCATTTTTCTAGATAAAGAATTAATATCTATATTAAGGCTTTTCAACTCCTCTTGGAGCTTACTCCATTGACGGATAGTCTCTGAGCATATAACCTTATAATAAATAATTTATTACTTAGGTTATACGTTGCTGATTGTCTATTCATTATAATAATAATATATTTTCTTTTTAAACTTTCATCTATCTTTTCAGAATAAATTGTAGTGAAAATATCTTTAAGATGTCCCAGCAGTTAACCTTATTTACCCACAACAAAATGTTTATCGTGCACCATACTAACTAATTTAATAATACCAAAATATCCATTATCAACTATCCAATTAAATAGATTTGTAGCAGCTGTTTTCGTCATAGAAGCTGAACTCAAATATGTTAACTCTAAAGTTCTTTATCTTTAGATTCAATAACTTCTTTTTCGTTATTGTTCAGACTATATCTTAATATATTTTTACAAAAAGTAAAAATATAATCTCCCTTTTCGTGGTATTTTACTATCCTATAAAAGGATTCCATATACTAGTCGTTACACCTTTCTTTTATTACTAAAAGACTTGGCTCGGTATTAACATCTCAGTTTTCACCGAATTTAAGGAGTTTACCCAGGGCAGTCTTTGTTTACCCTGACTTGGATAATTTCTTGAATATCTACTATATTGAGCTAATACGGAATTGTGTGTTCTAAATTTTTTAGATCGCCTTTCTTCAGGGTGTTCACATAAATAATATTCTTCTTCTAACCAATTTTTATGATCCCACCACCATAGTTTTAAACCAGTAATTTTATTAATTAAAATATATCCATATTTTTTGACAAAAGCTTCTCCCCTTTTAGCAAATTCCATTGTTGCTTTATAACCTTCTTGATAGTTATTTACAATTTGCTGAGCTTCTTTTTTAGAAATACCTAAAGAAGTTACTAAAGTTGAAGCAGATCCTCCATCAGTTATGTTATCATGTATTTGTTTATAATACATTTCTATATGTTTCCATATAGCTCAGACTATATCATCATCCTTTATTAAGGAGTTGGGCACTCGTGATCTTTTTATTGATAAGCTTCTCAAAGATTAGTCGTTGAACTTTTTAACTACTTTTATGCTTTTCGTTAACTAAGCTGCTGATTGGCATGCACTTACAGTATGTTTAGCTTTCCAGCAATTCACCCAATGTTTCATATAGAATTACTTCTATAAGTCTCAAAAATTTGTTTTTTTCCTATTTAAACAAAATTTATTTAAATAGTCTGTAATAACTTTTTGTTTTTACAACAAAAAGACAAATTTACCAATTAAGAAAGAGCAAAAAATGGAGCTTTAGCTTTAGATCTTAAATCTGGTCTTAATTTTTTAACATCTTCAATAGGAATATCTTTTAATTCGTCTTTAAAAAAGATTTTAGCATTAACACTATGAGAATCTAATCCATTACGATACATTTCTTTTAGTACAGGTTCATCATATATTTCTGCTTGCATATAACCTTCTTGCAGCCTGACTAGGCTGGACTATCCATTCACCATATATATAAATATACTTAGGTGTGGCTATTATAGTCTCTGAGCGTCCTTGTCTCTTTGGAATTGCCTTTTAGGCGGACAAGTTTCGTTGCGGATTGCAGTTGCCTCTGGTTCCCGCAGTTTAAGCCATTTTATTTCTTTTACTTTCATAAAAGTCGAGCCATTTCATATATTTTCTTTTTAAAAATACATGGGCATTTAAATATAATTTATTAAATAATTTAATTATTTGATCTTGTTTAAATTATAAGTCAATTTTTAACTCGAATAATCACACGAAACGAAAAGATTTCCAGGTTCAGATACGAAACAAGCTCTAGTTTCTGCATCATGAGGTAATTGTTGCCCATTTAGATTAGGACAATCTTTCTCTAAAAGTCCTTTATATCTAGCAATTTCAGCATCTCTACCTGTACCACTAGACATTCGACTAGAAACTGTTCCTATACATTTATAATGAAAGTGCAATCTTCCCGTAATAGGATTAATTGCATTTAAAAAAGTTTGACCAAATGAAGATACTACTTTTACAGCTCCTTTATAATCAAAAAACATTTGTAAAAATTCATCATCAATACCTTTTTGAATAGCTAAATTTTTTTCAAGACATGAATCTTTTGTTTCTCCAGTCTTTTTATCTTTAACTTCAGTATTAAAACCAAGTAATTTAAGTAATTCTACTACTTGTTCTGATGAATTCCAATTTAATAAAATATCAGGTTCAAAACCAAATAAATTTAATTGTTGCTGAATAAATTTTTTAAACCTAGAATCTTTAGCAGCTTTATTTCGTAACCAAGTATTTAATTTTTCTTGAGATTCATTTAAAGCTGTTTGATCTTTTTTCATTTTGGCTTTCCATTTTGTTTCATCTAGTTTAATTCCACAAAATTCTAGATAAGCCATAGCAGGTACAAATTTACATTCAAGTATAATAGCATCTACACATTTTTTCTGACGAGCTTCAGCTATTTGAGATTTAGCAATATCTTCTAGAAAAGTAACATCTTTTGCACCATAGCGTATTACACTTTCACAAAAACCTAGTCTAGCAATATTTGTTCTAATAGATTTATCCATTATTTTATTTAATCTAAATAGAGCAATATCAGCTAAACTATATTTCTTTTGTTCAGGAGGATACCCTAAATACAATACTTGTTCAGCAATCATAGTATCATAAATCTTTCTTGGAATAATACCTTCTTTATACAAAAATTGTAAATCAAAATTTGCATTATGAAGAATTAATTTTTTACTTTCCAAAATAGATTTATATTGTTTAATATCAACTGTCTGAGTATCAATTACCACTTGATCTTTAGCATTACCTAACTGAACTGTTAAAAGTTTAGATAGGTATAGATTTAAGCCACTTGTCTCGCTATCTACTTGAATTACAGACATTTGATTCAATATTTCTATACTTTCTTGTACAGAAATATATTTTATATCATCACAATCGTAAAGAGGTTTATTAATTGAAATAGCGTAAATCATTCTAATCTAATAAAAATAGTTCCATCTTCATCCTGATAAATAGAAGAAATAATTTTATTAAGTAATTTACTACCTTTTGAAATATAAGGACCACCTTCAGGATCAACAGCTACTAGATCATCAAAATTATCTCCTATAGTTGAAACATAACTAGTTTTTTTATCAGTTTGCAATTTATATAGATTAGGATCTTCTTCATCTACAACTAAATAGTGTTTCAATCCATAGCGACCTTTCATTAAAACTTTCTTACGCATAATTTATTTCGATAAAATAACGTTTATATTTTTTCAATCTGTATAAAGCTTTTTCTTTAATTTGCCTAATGCGTTCTTCACAAACTCCAAATAATTTAGCAATATCAGGTAAATACATTTGTTGACATTGTATTCCATATATTAAACAAATAACAGCTTTTTCTCTTAAAGTTAATTTATTCAAAACTTTATAAAGTTTTTTATTTACATATTCTTTATGTAAATCAGTATCTTGTTCAATATAATCTCCTGGTAATAATTCTCCTAAAGTTGTTTCAGAATCATTAGATTCAATTATAGTATCTAAAGAATTGACTTTATCTAAATAAGGTAATAAAATCTTAATTTCTTTTAAAGGAAATCCAGTTAATTCTTCTAATTCTTCAGCAGAAGGTTCACGTTGATGTTCTTGCATAAATTTAGCTGAAACTTTAATAATCTTATTTAAACGCATATTTTGTACAAAAGTAATACGTATAGATTTATTAGTTCCATAAATAGCAATATACATCTTTTGTTTAATCCAATGAATAGCATAGTAAATAAAAGGTATTTCTTTTTCTACTTTATATTTTTTAATAGCAGTTAAAATACCATAATTACCTTCTGATATTAAATCCATTAAAGGTACTCCTTTATATTGTAACTGTTTTGCAATAGTTACAACAAAACGGAGTACTGATTTACATATTAAATCAATTGATTGTTCATTACCTTTTTGTGCCGACGGAATAAGTTGATTAATTTCATCATTTGATAGAATAGGATATTTATTAATATCATGAAAATATTTTACTAGTATATCATTAGAATGGTCTGTAAAAATTACTTTTTTAATCATTTACAGAAGGCTCATTATCCATAATAGGTGCCTCTTCAGGTTCTTCTTGTACACTATTAATATTAATACGCATAGCTAAAGTACAAGCAAGACTGTGTAATATATTAAGTTGAGTCACCATTAAGTCTTTATCAAAGTAATCATTAGCATTTTGTGGTTGATAATCTTTAATAAATTTTGAAAGATCATCTGCTAATTTAATTACATTATTATAAGTATTAGATAAATTGGTTATATTTTTCATAAATTATTATTTATTCAAGATCAAATCTAAAAGAAATAAACGTAGGTTGACAAGGAATATTTTCTTTTGAATATTCAAAGAATTTACATTCTCCAATATGATTTTTATATTTAGTTTCAAAATTATCAGTATAATCTATTTTTAATTCTCTACTACCCATAGGTTTAGCATTAAAATATAAATTATCTTTAGTTTTTAAAACAAATACCATATCATCATATTTACGCAATCCTTGTTGTATTCCAACAACTGTAAAACAGTCATCCAAGTATCGTTTAACTTTAACCATGGACAAATTTCTACCGCCACATACATACAAGCTATTTGGATCTCGAATAACTGCTCCTTCAAAGCCTTCAGAAACAAATTGATCATGTTTAGCATTAATTTCATCTAAATTATTTACAAGTTCTTGAGGAACAATTTGAATTTTTAAATCATTATCATTCCATTCTCTATCTGGTAAAAAATATAAATCTAAATCCTTTTCAATTTGTTGCAAAAGTTTAAATCTTTCTGTAAATTTTTTAGAAGGATCTACAACATCATAAAGATAAAATTCTAGTTCAGGAATTTGTTCAGATTCTTGCCTCATTTTACCACTAATTTCTTGTAGATAAATACCATGTTTATAGCATTCTCCATCTAAAATAATAGTAGGATTTTTGTCAAAGAATTCAATAAGTTTAGGATGATTTAAAATATGTGATATAGCAGTATCATAAGTACTTGAACCTCTACCAAAAGCATGTAAAACACCATTTTGTTTACAAATAGTACATCTCAATCCATTTATTTTTCTAGAAATATACCATTGTTTATTATCAATTTTTGATTGATCACAATCTTTTAAAGCTTTGGCAAGCATAGGTTTATAATTACCTTCTGAATCTGTTTTATTTTGACCTAAAAACTTATCTATTTCTTCTACAGATAAATTAACAGAAATTTCTTTATATCCTTTGTCTTTTAACTTTTTAACTTCACTATTAAATTGAAGTTCAGCTTGCTGAAAAACAGTACGTTTTACTTTACCTTTAGTAATCTTAATCTCAGGTTGTATAATTAATTTTCCTTCTAGTAGACCACTACTTCTTTTAATAGTATAAGAAACATCTTTAATATCTTCTATCAAAGAAATATAAATAACACGAATTTTATTTTTAGAATCTCTAGTTACTAGTTTCATTACTGAATTTGATTAGTTGATCCATAACCTCCGTTACGTGTCTCTTCTTGAATATTAAAATCTTCTACTACTTCAAAATTAATATCCAATTTTCTTTTAAAAACTCCTTGAGCAATACGATCACCCTGAGCAATAAAGAAAGGTTTGTCTCCAAAATTAGTAAGAGGAATACCTATTTCTTGATGATAATCAGTATCAATTACAGATACTCCAGTTGATGACATTATACCTAGTTTAATAGCATGACCACTACGTACAAAAAGTTCCATATAAATACCTTCAGGCATATCCATATAAATTCCAGTAGGAATAAGTGCTCTACCTCCAGGCATTATAAGAATACCTTTAATATTACCTTCTTGATCTTTTAGTACTTCTGCATTGAAAAGAAATTTTTCTTTAATTTCCAAAAGATCAGCTTGAAAATCTAATCCTGCAGAACCTACAGTAGCTTCTTTTGGAAGATCATTCATAGTTTTTTTAATTACACGTACATTAATCATTGTTAATAGATTTAATAAAATTAATAATATTTTCTTCAGTACAATCTAAAGTTTCAGAATAAAAAGGTTTTATTTTATCATTGTAATAAAAAAGAGCAAAAGGAGTGGCTCTTGCACCAAACCCCCCTTTTACTCTAAACGCTTTTGTTCTTTCTTTTTTATAAAATTCGTTGTAAGATTCTATTTCAATATCTTTAGATAATTGAGCAATTATTTTATTTGCCCAATTATCATCAGAATGACATAAAATTAATTTCATCTAAAATCTTTTTTCTTTTCAAATTTAGTAATATTATCTTTACTATTACGTAATTCTTTAGAATTAGATTTACGATGCTCTTCTAGTGCATCATTGATAGATTTAGCTCTAACGATTGATCTCAATCGCATACTTTCTCTTGATACAAAGATAGTTTTATTTTTACTCATTATAAGATAATTGCTAAAAGAATTAAAAAAGCAATCATTAATTTTAATGATTTCTGATCTTCATTTTTAATTCCTAAATTATTTAGATCTACAGAATTTATATAAATACTATAGGAGGTTATAAATAAAACAAAACTTCCTATAATTATTTTATAAAATAAAATAAAAATATTCATTTTAAATTAATTTACCATCCCAAGGCACCCAAGGCATATTTGTAAAATCATAAAGTCCTAAATTTAGTAGTCCTTTTATATTAGCGTGAGCAGCTTCATGAACCATTAAATTACTAGGTGTATTTGCCATATGTACCACAATTAGTCTTTTATGTAAAGCATAAGAATAACCTATTTCCCAAGCTGTACCTGAATCACTATAATTATCATAATAAAGTGCTACAACTGCTTGAGCATCATTAATAGCATCAACATCTAGTTTAAAAGTAGTTTTACTAAAAGTTTCAGGATCTGATTTTGATAGTTCTCTATTTTCATGTTCCATAGGAACATATACATCATGTCCTAGCATTCTTAGTACATCTGCTGCTGCTTTAACATTATTAATTTCTGTTTCATTAAAAAATGGACTAGCTAAATAAATTTTCATAGTGCAAATTTAATTAAAATTAATTATTAAATAAAATTATTTTACCAGATTTTAACGATGCTGGAACATCTATTAATCTTTGATTTGAAGATCCTCTAAAAGGTAAAGAAGTATCTTTTAATCTTTCTATAAAAGGACCATCACATAAAACATCTATATATTTCATAATTTCAAAATGTTTTACGTATTCAAATTCAAAACCAGTATAAACCCAAATATTAAAATTCGGATTTAATTCTTTTAATTTTTTACATAATTCACAACATTCAATAGCTGAATATAAAGGATCTCCTCCACTTAAAGTAATATAATTACAATTTAAAGATAAAATTTTATTTATTAAATCTTGAATTGTAATTTCTATACCTGCATTAAAATCATGAGATTGAGGATTATGACATCCTTTACAATTGTGTTTACAACCACTAATATAAATAGAGGTCCTCAAATGAGGACCATCTACTACAGTATTAGGAATTATTTGAAGTATTTTCATATAAATTATGATTAATTCTTCTATGTAATTCATCTAATTTTCCTGAATTCCAACGATCAGTAGATCCTACTAAATATCCAGTAATTCTTTGCAAAATATCTAATTTATGATGATCATGCGGACATTCTGTAATATTTAAATTTTCGTTAGATTCATAATTACAATAAGGACATCTCAATTGTATATGATTAATAGAAATATATCCCATATTATATTTTCTACCTAATTGAACTATATCCATAATAGCTTCTGGATTTTTAGTTAAATCTCCATCAATCTCACAATATCCGATGTGACCAGCTGTAATTAATTCATGATAAGGTCCTTCGATTTTAAATTTGTGCTCAATACTACATTTATATTCTACAGGAACATGATTAGAATTAGTATAATATTCTTTGTCAATAACTCCAGGAATAATTCCAAATTCTTTTTTATCTATTTTAGTAAATTTACCAGATAAACCTTCAGCTGGAGTAGCTAAACAAGCATAATTATGCTTATATTTTTCTCTAGCTTCAACGCATTGATCTTTAATACTTTTAATTATAGTTAAACCAAACTTTTGACTTTCTTCAGATTCTCCATGATGTTTTCCAGTTAAAGCTACCAAAGTTTCAGCCAAACCTATAAAGCCCACACCGAGGGTTCCTGAATTAATAACTGATTCGATAGTATCTGTATCTTTTAAAGATTCAGAACCATTCCAAAGTCCTTGCATTAATAAAGGAAATTGTTTTTTCAAAGCAGTTTTTTGAAATTCAAAACGTTGATGTAATTGTTTAGTAGTAATAGTTACTAAATTTGATAATTTAATTAAAAATGCTTCTAGCCTTCTATTTTTATCTTCAATTGAATTTTTATTTTCATTAAATTTCCAATTATTATTTTCTTTATATAAAAATTCATCTTGAATTGAAACCTCAATAGCTAATTTAACTAAATTCATAGTAGAAAAACTAATATTACCTCTACCTATTGAAGTTTTAGGTCCAAAAGCATTTTCATAAACTCTGGTTCTACACGTATTAATCTAATGTCACCATTAGTACTGACTATATGTTCTCTATTTCTAGAGCCTTCCGCTTCGAATTGGTGCTTATCTCCAATTCTACTCCCTTACACTCATCAGGGATAGTCGATTCACACTTTCGCATTTTGCGATTTGGCACTGCCTCATCCAATAATTTTAGAACTGCTATTATTGGACCTAGCAGTTAGCAGAATAATTAATAGACTATTAATCTAAACTAAATCGTTTATTCCACACCCGTTAGCACGGTTCAAAAGGTTTTAAATGGGCTGCATTTTCACTTACCCATTGCAGCTACTTCATGTTCATAACGTTTAGGATCATTAATATCCCAAGCATCATCTTTGTTAAAAGTAGCATCTAGATTTAAAAAATTTGGAAAAAATCTGCGTGCACTAACTTTACAAGCGAATTTATATAAATCATAATTAGGATCAGTAGGTAATATTGATACACCTTCTTTTGTTTTCCAAATTTGTATCGGAAAAATAGCTGTAGCATTATTTCCTACTCCTTGTTCCGTAGATATTAATAGTTCTCTAATTACACACCTACCTTCAGCTGAAGTATCAGTACCATAATTAATACTACTAAATACAACTTGATTCAATTTTGTTATCATAAAGGTTTTTTATCCTTTATTTCTATAAATTTCTTTATAGTTCGGCATACATTTTCACCCAAATATATTTGGGGTCCCATACTCTTGGCGGGATTATATTTATTCACCCACTATGCTCTACGGTGTTTCCAAGCCTTTCGCAATCTTAGAACTTACCTCGGTATTATCTTGAATATTATTGGAATCCTAATATTTTTAGACTTCACCGATTTTACGGGATTTTTTACAAATATATTACTATATTTGGGAGGCAATCATATTTTACCTCCTCTAGAATGAATAGAATTCATATTATGAATAAAAGATTCCATAGCTTGATGAACTCTATCTACTGTATTATTTATAGCTTGTTGTATGATTTTTTCTGACAAATCTTTACAATCAGTTAAAGGCTTCTTTATATAATCTTTCAATTTAATATTCATTAAATTCTCCCAATTAATATTTGAATCAAACATAAAATTTTTAATTTTGAGAATTTCTTCATTAAATGTTTTTCTTACATAAGGTGCCATATAAAAATCAAAAGCTGGAATTGCTTGTCCACCCTTCCTAAATATAAATTTAGGACGGACTATATCATCAACTTCACCTTCAAATGTTAAGTTGTAACGCACTTCGGATAGTATCAATCTCTACCCTACTCTACTAAGTGTTTATTTTCTTATGCAAAATATAACTTTTCGATAGTCTCTTGACCTTTACTAGTTACTAGTTTTTATTAATACTTTTATGGTAACTAGTACTTGGCACAGGATAAACTTGGACGTGTCTTCCCCTGTTAGCAAAAGAATAAATATATCATTTCCTATATAACCCTAAAGGTTTCTTTCACACCTTGCTGATAAACAAGTTCACGTTATTTTTATTTTTACCTATTATTTCTAATAGTATGCACAGTATTATTTATGCATTTCATTTTGTACAGTTTCCATTGAAATAGCTGCTAAAATACTAGCAGTTTCAATTCTTTTAGCTCCTCTAGCTTCTCCATGCCCCGCTTTAAATCCTTTTTCAAGAATTCTATCTAAAGGGTGCTGAATACAAGTCAAACTTTTAGTTGGATAGTAATCTTTATCATGAATATGTAAATAATTTAAAGATTCTGCAAGTAAAACATCTTCAGACAAAAGATATTTACTTACAAAAGGTTTAGTTGATTCACTTGCAAATTTCATCATCATACCTGCAGGAGAATCTGAATTCATATTTGCATTTTCTCTAGTAATATCATTATTAACAGCATTAATAATACTCATAAAAGTAGCTTGAATATCATTATTAGCCGTTTCTTTTGTTTTTTGGAGATCTAATTTATAATTTCGATATTGTCTATAAGAATCTGCTACTTTATTAAAACCAGTTTTTTCAAGAGCTTGTTCAACTATATTATGCAATTTAGAAACTTCTATTTTTTCAGTATCAATCATATTAATAACTTCATCTGAAATTTTAATACAATCTGAATCATTTAGAGTAACTAAAATTCTATCAGCACTTTTACGAATAGCTATATGAATTTTATTTATATCAAATATTTTTTCTTCTCTCTTTTTATTTATAACAGTTTTAACAATTTTCATTTAATAAAGTATTGATGAGAAAACTTTTCTCATATATATTATATAAATCTTTCTTCATATCTTCAATTAAAAGAAAACTAAAATCTTGTCTAATTTCTTTAATAGAAATAGTATCAAGTAAATAATGTTTTTGAATTCTTTTAAAACATCGAATAGGAAGATTTTCGGCTAATTTAACTTTATCTTTACTAATAGCTAAAGTTAATTGAGAACAATCTATTGACCAACTACCCATTATTTTCTTTAAATCTTCTGTATTAAAAGATTTAGATTCATCAATAATAGGTATATCTTCATTAATTAACGTAGCAACTTTAGAATAGTCAATATTATCAAAATTATACATATAAATATCTTTAGAAGTATTTACTAAATATGATTGATTTTCAATATCATACCAACATTTATAAATTTTTACTCCAAAACCTATTTTATATGTAAAACATATCATCATTTTATAAGAAGCTAAAGATATATTAGGTAAAATTACTTGTATTAATACATCTGAATATATTTTCTTTGTTATATTATTTTCAAGTATTTCTTGATTAGATAATGCAAATACACTAATTTTAGTTTTATAATCTTTAAACTGTTTTATAAAAGGAGCTATACATTTTTTAGGAGAAATGGTTAATTTTTTGTTAATAACTGTAGCACCCTTATATAAATCAAGCAATTTCATATCTTATATTATTTATATTGGTTAATAATCCTGTATTTTCTGAATCTTCGATAGTTTTAAATTGTTCTATATCAAAATATTTAGTAAATTTTAAATTTTGTTTAGCCCAATTTAATAATTCAGAATGCTTAAAAGCATCACAAGGTCTTACAATTTTTCTATATTTATCCCATAAAGGTTCCCAAGAAGATAAATTAATATCTTTTAAATCTATGTATCCAAAAAAATATTTAGAATTTAAAACAATACCTTTACATTTATCTCCAGGTAAATCATAAGAAATATCATATAAAGAAAAACTAATATAAATTAAAGATTGTAAAAACTGTGCTGCTATTTTTTCTTTATCTCCTAAAAAAGTACTGAGTTTACATTCTTGTAAAATCCAATAATCAAGTTTTGTAAAAGAATCATCTTTATAAACTTTAATTATACCATCTGAAATAAATTTATTTTGAATGCGATCTTTAGTAGCTAAAGTATTTTTCCAATTATTATATAAATCAGTAAATAATTGTTCTACATCTTTTTCTTTTATCCAAGGTTTAATTAAAGTTTGATAAATTTTGCTATTAATCATCAATACAATAGAAAATATCGTATTCTCCTAATTTATCTTCATTTATATTTTTTCTAGAAAATGAAAGTGTAGGAGTTTCTCTATCGCGTGTTTTAATTTTCATAACTTTATAAGTAGAAAGAGTATCTACTTTTAATTTTTTTCTCAAATATGAAATTAAATCACTTAATTTAATATCGTATATAAATTCTACTATTTGATTATTTTGATTATAGACAATATAACCGTTTTCTAATTTATGCTTGGTATTTTTATTATAAGTTACTATAGATTGGCTTTTACATCTACAAGAAAGTGTTCTCCATCTATGTGTAATATAACCTACATAACCAGGTTTCCAAGCTTTATGGTATTTTAAAAATTCTTCACAAACAAATTCTCTTTGTTTTTTATTAGAATATTTTATTCCTTCTTTATCTAGTTTACGGAAAAATTGTCCTGCATCAATACATTTGATGACTTTAAAAGGCAAAATTTTAACTGCGTCTTTTACAGTAATACCTCGCACTATTTGAGTTTCTATATGTTTCAAAATGGTACAAGTTTTGTATTAAAGATTTTTAATAATTGGCTTGAATATTCAGATGGTTTAAATCCATAATTATCAAATAAATCTGAATGCATATAAATAATATCAGCCAATTTACCTAAATCTATTGCCCATTGATCTTTAGGAGGTAATTTTTTCAATATTGCCTCCCAAACTTCAGAGCAAGAAAGTTTCTTCTTCTTTTGTTCAGATAAATATTTAGTTAAATTACAAAGTAAATTAATAAATTGATACCAATCTTCAGAAGAAGACATGTGTCCTATATACAAATCACGAATATCCAATTTATAGAACTCCTATAAAATTTATTATAATATAATAACCAACTATTCCCTTTTAGTTTCTATTCCAGGTGAATAAGAATAATAACCAGCTAAAGCTAATCCAGCTACACCAGCAGCTCCTAAAAGAGGTAAAGCTCCATAAATAGCAAAAGGATAACAAGTTGGTAAGTAATAACTTAACCAACCCATTACAGTACAGATAGTAACTTGCCACCATCTATATCTACCTGACCTTTCTGCTGTTACAGATAAACTTTGTGGAATAAATCTATATTTACAGAAAAAGCAAATAACATAAATTAACATTGCAGCTAAAGCTACTAAACTAACACTGTGTAATACAATCATTTAACAAAAATTAGTATTTACTGACCATCTTAAACCATTAGATTGAAAATCAGCATAAATAGGCGTAATTCCACATAAAGTTTGAATTCGTTCTTTTTCTGATTCAGTTGCATAATAGTTTGTATCTTTTACTTCTTTAGCATAAATTTCTCCATAAAAATTATTATGCTCATTTTTATTATGTGAAGAAACTAATTGCCAAAAAGCTTTTGAAGAATATATTTGTCCATATTCATCTATTATATTATAACCTTCTTTTTTTAGAAATTTACTTAAACTTTTTTTAGAAAGATTATAATATTCACCATTATTATGATCAAATAAAACTTGCCAACCTGCTGAAATTTTACAAATATGAATTGGATTCTTTAAATCATTTATTAAACTTTCTAAAGAATCTTCTCCTAATAATTTTCCAACAGAAATATAATAATGAGCTAATTCATTATTAAAAGAATCATATTTTTTTACTCTATAAAAATTAGTGCCCATTTTTTCGTATTTTATTAATTAGTTTATTTAAACCTTAAATACTTATCAGAAGTAATCCAAGAAAAAAACTTATAAGTAATAATTCTTCCACATTTATAATATAAATATATTAAAAATAAAAACAGGCTTACTATAAAAGTAAAGCCTGCTAAAAGTATTTTCTTTTTTAATCCCGATAATACAATAGTTGACATTTAGGTATAAATTTAGTTAAATAATACCAAAATTTAATACGTTTAAATCGCTTTAGATTATATTTAGCTATTTTTAATTCATCTTTCCAATAATCATTAGAAGATTCATTAGATTGTATTTGTTCAACTATTTCTATTACAGCTTCCTTTGTAGAAGCCTGAATTTTTGAAAGATATTGGTTAATTGCTAAATTATCTTTAATAGCTTTTTTAGCCTCATTAACATTTTCTTTATAATGATTTATTGCATAATCTAGTAAATCTTTTGTAAAAGGAGCCCAATGAGCTTTTTCTCCAAATCTTTCTACTAAATTAAATTTAGAATGGCTCCAAATATAATAAATACTATTATCTTTAAGGGGATCTAAACCATTATCAATCATAGATTTAAAAACTTCATCTTTAAATTTATGATCATGTTCAAGAAAATAATTAATTCTATTTGTACCAGTACCTGGTAAATCAAGTTCTCTTGAGGCAGAAGTACAAAAATCTATTAAAGATTTAATAGTTTTTTCTTTGTAACAAAAATCAACAAAAGTGTAACTACTCATTTTAAAATATTTAATTTAAATTTAAATAAATTCATTAAAAAATCAGAATTAACAAAATAAAATAAATCTGAAGCTATTTTATAGGATTCTTCATATTTTAAATTAAATTGTTTAGAAATTAAACTAGCAGTATCTTCTACTGATAATTGAATATCTTTTTCTAAATTTTTATGGATAAATTGTACAATAGAATAAGCCATTTGTGGATTCATAGAATACAAAAGTATTAAAAAATTTTAATATATTTAAAAGAAAAATTAATTTTTTCTTTCAATTAAAATAATACATAGTATAGTTAAAAAGCAACTAATTAAAATTGAACTAGTTAGTGACATTAGAATTTATAATTTTTATATCCTATTAAATAAGCAGCATATTTTAATAATTTATCCATTTCAATTAATCCTTTTTTAAAATCTTGTTGTTTTACAGGTAAAACACAAGCTCTAAAAGGAAATTGAGTTTGAACACCTAGATAATTACCTTTCATTGTAAAATCTTTCATATTATAAAATTTTTCACAACATTTTGATAATAAATAGAGATACAACCCTATCTCGCGATGATAATGAAAAGCTTCACAGTTCATAATTAAATCAGTTCTATAAGTTTTAACATCATTAACAGTAACTATATTAGCTTCTTTATCTATAGTATAATTATCTAGTTTTGCTTTTAGTTTTAGTATAATATTTTTTCCATTAGGTAATTCTGCTTTTATATCCAAAAGAATGGCTTGTTCACATTCAGATATTGGAGTTTCTAGTATACCTTCAGGGTGTAATAAAGATTTAACTTGTGGATGATTATTTAAATTACCAACACAACTTTGTACAGTACTTAACAATTTAGCATCACAATATTGAATTATTTTAGATGTTTCATGAGAAGCTTCATACTGTTGTCTTCTTTTCCAATACTCATTACAAGTATCTTTAATACTTTGAATTCTATTAGGAGTTAATTGATTAACATAATAATCTATTTCCAAACAAAATTTTGTTACTAGATCATCTGTTATAGTATTTTTAATAAAATAGGGATATAATTTATCCGCAATAGCTCCTAATTTAGCACTTGGTCGCATTAAATCAGGAGCCAATTCAAAGTATTCAGGCTGGAGTATTAATTCATGGGTTCTACTCAATTTTGTTATCATATAGCTTTTTATCTATATTTCTATAAATTGTTATTCTTTATAGTTCGGCATATATTTTCATCCTTAATATATAAGGAGCAGGACACTCTTGGGAAAATTATATTTATTCATTTCCTATGCTCTACGATGCTTTTGAACCTTTCGCTATTCCAAAAGTTATCTCGGTATTTTCAATTTCAGAATTCACCGATATTGCCCTGTTATAATCTTTATAATTACTCATAAAGACGGCAGTTATACTATAAAAATTTTCATCTACCTAACTCGAAAGAAGGGTTATATCCCTGATTTACAAATCCTTGAAAAAATTTTTCAGGAGTCCCATCCTGTAATGGATTTAGTAATCCTAAACGAGAATTACTAATATAAGATGAATATTTTTCAGAAAAATAAACTTCATCTGAAATTTTTTGTAATCTTAAAGTATCCATTAAAGGAATTAATTTAATATCATCTAATTTCATAAAGGAGAAATTTCTAAAGTATCTTCATTTAATTTAAACGCTTTACGACAATCCAAATCTGCATGATATGGACCTATAAAACCAGAACGTAGTTGTGTGTGTCCAAAAATTTGATAAATATTAGGTAATTCATAATTAGTAGTATCAAATTCAGTTACAGTTACCCATAAACAACTACCTACAGGATCAAAACCTCCTCTATCAGGTCCACACATTCGTAAAGCCGCCCAAGGGTTAGTATTTAGCCAATGTACTAAATTTTCAATAGTTGAAAATTTTTGATTAACCCTATTTAACCATTTTTGCATTACTCCAGCATGAGTAAATAAAAAAGGTTGATTTTTAAACACTTCATAATGAGCTATAGAAAATAATTTTAAATTATCTTTAAAAAGCATATTAATATCTTCTTCATATTTATAATATTTTCTGTAATCAAAAGAATTTAAATTATAATGAATATAATCATGATTTCCTTGTAAGAGAATTACATTATTATTATTCTTTTTATAATTTAAAATTTCTTTAAAATTTTCTATAGCCTTTTCAGGAGTAATTAATTCATTTTCTGAATTTTTTTCATAATCATAATGATCTAAATAATCCCCTAAAAATATTATTTTCTCATTCTTTTCTTTTTGTTCTATAGCACTTTTCCAAAAAGTTCTACCGTGTATATCAGGAATAATAATCATAATTTAAAATATTTATTATACATTTTTTCTATTTCTTGATATTCGAGCGAATATATCCTATAAGGCGTATTATAATACTTATTAAAATCACCATCAAGTAAAAGACAAGGAATTCCATGATTAATTAAATCTTCTAAGTTTTCAGGAGTATCCTCAATAAATACATCTATTTTTTCATGTTTTAGAAAAGTAGATTTATTTTGAGAATACTCTATTTGAATAATTGGAACTATAGGAATATTATTTTTAATTAAAAATTCTTTAGTCCATTCAATTGGAAAATTTCTTTTAGTACAAATTAATTTTGGGGTAAAATTAGGCATATATAGAATAGGCATTTCTACCCAAAAATCATGTTCATGAATCAATATTTGATTACATGCTTTTGTCATTTTATTACTATCTATTGGTGTGGAATAATCCATATTAAAAAATTTATAATATGAATTAAAAAAATCAGCGATTACTCCATCTGCGTCCAGCCCAATATTTAACATATATTTAAAAATTTTAAAATTTTATTTTTAATTTTTTCTTTTTTCATGAGTTTATTCATTTTTTCAATAAATCAGTAACATGAGTTGTATGTTTACCATTTTTACTATGAGTGGTCCAACAAACATCATTAAAAGTTTGAATAATATTTTCTTTGGTTATTTTATTAGCTGCAGTAAGATCTAACATACTTTCCCAACAAATACTATTAAGCATATAAGCATTTTTTACTTTAGTAGTATTTTCAAATCCCCAGAGAATTAAAAAATGACCTATATAAGGAATACGTAAAGAAAAATAAGGATTCCATTCCCATCTAGCCATATCATATTTTAATTTCCAACCTAAAGGTCGAAATATACAATGAAAGCTATCAGGACAAGATAAACCAAAAAAATAATTATATTTATGAGTTATATAAAAAGACATAGTAGGTCTTTTAATATATTTTTTAAAAGGCAACCAATAATAATATGGATTATACCGTTTATTTAAATAATTAATTTTTTGTTTTAATTTATTCAGTAATTGCATTTAAAAAATTATTAGAAATTAATTGATAAAAAAATGATTTAGGAATACATACAAATTCTTTAATTTTTGCCATTGAATCTGCTTTATTAAAAAATATAGCTAAAGGTTTATCTTTTTTACCTACTTCTTTATTTAGTATAACTAAATTAGGAGTATTTTTTGAAGCTTTACATTGTACATAAAAATTTAAAACATTATCAGGATCATAAATATCAATTTTTTGATTATCTAATGCTCTAGATGCTGAACGACTGCTTTGTAAATTAGAAAACCCTAATTCAGTTAATTCTTTAATAATTTTTAATTCATAAGCATTACCTCTTCTTCGAACTCTTTTTCCTAAAGCTTTTCTTTCTTCTTTATCCATTTATATAAAATAAAAAAGGTCAGTCTTAAGACTGACCTTGTTTAACAGGACGAATTGGTAATCCTATTGTAGCAAAACCAAATCGTGTAAAATCTGCATTTTCATAAATAATAGTATCTCCATTAACAGTAAATCGACCAATACCTATATCAATTAGTTATTACTGGGAGGCTCTGCTTAAGGAGCCTCATTGGCTCTATCTACATCAGGATATTCAATAGCAGGAATACTATCTTTGATTCTATAAATCTAACTACCTGCCATTGCACAAAGTTTTCTTTCATCTGAATCTTCATTAACTACTACTTCTCTCATAACTTTATTATAAGCAGTTGCAGTTAACATTTCAATTTCAGTTGAAGGAGTTTCAAAAAGTCTTTTTTCAAGTTCTTTATTCATTTTGAAATAATTTTTAAACCTTTTTTAATAAGATCTTTAGTCAACTTTCTACCATATAATTTATAAAAATCACTAATATCTTTAGCTTTTAATTGTCTAGGAATTATTAGATATTTAAATTCTGGATATTTATGTCTTAATTTAGCCATATAAGCTTTCCCAGTACGATCATTATCAAAGAAAACTATAATAGTTTGAAATCTATTTTTTAATTCTTCTAATAATTCTTTTTTAATAAAACTTGTTTCAGAAGAAGGAGCTACTGCAGGTATACCAAACGTGTAGAGTAAAGCTACATCTTTTAAAGATTTAGTAATAACTAAATATTTTCCTGTTTCTGGTAATTGAGCATAACCTTGAGTAGTTTCTTTATCTGCATTATTAATCCATCTAAATTTAGTTCTTAATGGAATATAAATTTTCCATTGTTCTATACCATTTTTAATTCCATAAAAATACCCATAAACTGGACATTTTTCTGTAGAAGTAATAAATATTTTATTATTTAAAAAGACATTTTTACAACTAAAAATACTGAATTTATCTAAAATTTCTTTAGTAATACCAAATTGTTTCCACCAAGCTAATTCTTGTTTAGTAAATTTTTTTTGTTCTATTTGAATTTTAGATTGACTTTTTGTTTTAAAAGTAGGTATTTGTTGAATAATTGGTTGTAAATTAGTTTGTTCAGGAGTTAAACCAAAATCTTCTGCAATTTTAATTAAAGCTTCTGAGTAAGTACAATTATACTTCACCATAACTAAATTGACAAAAGATAAAGTTTGTCCTGTAGCAAAATCTTTAAAATATAAAGTTCCTAATTTACTTTTCCAAAGTGAACAAGAAGGTTTATGATCCTTTCTTAAAGGACTACAAAATGCCTTATTACTTAAGGGCATCCCTAAGTAATAAGACATATATGTTTCTTCACTATTTTTAGATAATAAAAACTCTTTTGTAATAGGTAATTGTACCTTATCAGAAGAGTAATTAAAATTCATTATTATAGATCTAGCGAAGTAATATCAATATCATTAGTATTCAAATCTTCTGGAGTAGTTTCTGTAATATTAAGATCACCACTTTCTGTTGAATTTTCTGCAGTAGTCATAGGAGTTGGCTGAGCATTTCTAGATGCCTCATAATCTGCTTTAAATTTAGCTGCTCTAGTGATATTATAATTAGTTAGAAATACCTGATCTCCTACAAAATAATCATTTTGTCGAACTTCACTTTTACTATTAGAAGAATCTACCAAAGTAGTAATATTAGGAAGCATAAATTGGATATATCCATTCTTCATATATCCTTCTACTTTAATATTAGTTTGAGTGCCAATAGCTGCCTTCAATACTTTTTCTACTACTGCAAAAGCATCATCGAAATTCTTAATTTTTACCGTTTTAGCTTTTTCATATCCAGCAGGATTCAAAGTTTTCATTAGTTGCTGAAAACAAGCCCACATATTTTCTGCTCTAGAAGGTAAATAATATTTAGCACCATTTTGACGAGACATTTCTTTACGTTCCTCATCTTTATCATTTGGTTTAAATACTGAAAGATTAATTACTCCTTCCTCATTAGAAAATGAAAAAGCTAGGAATTTATAAACTCCACTTTCTGTAATTTCAACAGAATCAAGGGTTACTGTGTGTACAGCATAAGGCATCAAAGGCTTCTTGTTAGAACTACTAATTACTACTTCGTCGTTTTGATTTGAAAAATTCATGTTGTTTAAAAATTTAAAAAGTTAATATATTAAAATTTAATAGTATTTGTTTTGCAATGTTTAAAGACTAAAATCAAAAGAAAGATCCGTATCGTCTAAAGATAGATCTTCTTCATTTAAAGAAGATATATCAAGTTCTTTATTAATATCAATAATTTCATCAGGAACTTCCACAGTATTTAGATCTCCTTTCATAAAGAAAATACCTTTATCTTTACTTTCTACTAAATTAAAAGTAGAACCAAAAAGAGATAAATTTTTATTCATATCTCCTCTAAAAGATATAGTACCTTTCTTAGTAATTTTATTTCCAATAGCATTTGGAAAATATTGATCTTTTCCTATTAATGGAATTTCTTTACCATTTTCAGTACGATACTTAATTGAAATAGAATCTCCTACTTTTACTTGCATTAAATCTAAAGCTGCTTGATTAAATGTAAGTTTATTAGCATCTCTAATAATAATAGGATCTGTAGTAGAATCATCTATTTTAATATCTCCTTTTGTTAAAAATCTCTGTTTAATAATTCGAGATTCGTTAGTTTCAGTATCAATTTCAATTGTATAAACAATTTCAGAAATTACTTTCATTTAATTTAAATTAAAAATTATCATTTCTCATTCAAAGATGGATAAATACGTTCCCAATGAGAAATAAATGTACCATCTTCATTCTTTTCAGCAACTACAATAGTTTTACCAGCAAGATGAGCAGGACGAGCTCCTGTTAAAATTTCACCATTACTACCAAATTGTAAACACAAATTTCCATCATCGTCTCTGAAACAAAAAGCGATAGCGTCTGATTTAGCTGAAAGAACTCTTTTAGTTTTCAATTTTGTTACCCTATAAGTTTTTTATCTCATAGTTCTTATAATTTCTTATAAGTTCAGCATATATTTTCATCTAAATTTTCATTTAGAGCAGGACACTCGTGGAAAGATTATATTCTATAATATAGGTTCACTTTCTATGCGTTACGATGTTAATGACTTTTTAAATCATTAATTATCTCGGTATTAACATGAGTTGTTTTAAATTTAATATTTATATTATCTTTAATCCAACTTTTAGCCTTCACCGATATTGCCCCGTCATGATCCTTAAGATCACTCTTAAGGACGGCAAAATACTTTACTATTTTTTACCTGCCAAATCAAGATCTTTTACAGAACCTGAGGTATTTTCATCAAGTTTAGTATCTTTAACATGTCCACAAATAATTAAATTAGGTGTACATTGAGCTACCATATCTATCAATTTTTCAATGGCTTGTCGCCACCATTGCCACCCGCTTCCATTTGGAAGTGCTTGAGGTTCAGTAACTTGAGCATATTTTTCAGAAAACATTGGAGAATCTCTATAATATTTGATTGCCAATGGTTTTGCCATTTCTTCAATTGCCGTAACAGTATCAATTGTAATAAATTTATAAGGATTTCCTGCTTCTTTAATTGCTTTACAAATTTCTTGCAATTCTTTAATATTAGTTGCTTTAACTTTTAAAGCTTCTACATAATCTGATCCATTTTCTGTATCAATAATTAAATTATTTTCTAGTGTAGAAAGTGCAGTTGTTTTGCCACAATTTTGTTATCATACAGTTTTTTATCTGTATTTCTATGAATTTCTTCATAGTTCAGCATATATTTTTATCTGTTCTAGATACCGAGTACTCGTGGAGAGATTATATTTATTCACTCTCTATGCGTTACACTGATCTATAACCTTTCGCAATTTATAGATTTAGCACGGTATTTGCATGAATTTTTCTTTCTTTCTAATTAAATAAATAGGAGTATTTTTATAAATAAATTCTCCAAATTTTTTTTGTTCTTTTAATCTATTAATAGCTAAAATATACAAAGCTTGTCTATTATTTTTAGCAGGTCTATCTATTCTTAAAGTTGTTAAAATATTATTATCAGTTAATATTTTTTGAATATCTTCTAATATTAATTTAGAATTAGATATAATAGAACATACTGTGTAACCTGATTTTTTTAAAGTAATACATCCATCTCCATCAAAATAACCAGCTATAAAAGAATTATAAAATTCTTTATTTATATTTGGTATATGAAATTCTTTATTTGATTTAGATTCAGAAAAATTTAAAGTTTTTAAATCATTGTATATTTTAGTACTATTAATTCTAAATTTAACAGAATTTTTATAATAATGTAATTTAGAATTTGGATTAATAGCTTGTTTTAAATATTCTAAAATATATTCATCTTGCAATTGTAAAGTAATTCCCATAATTTTACTATAAGTATCTGTAGCTATATAACCATCAGACATTAATAATCCTAAGAAATAAGCTTTTTCATGAGAATCTATTTTACTAAAATAATCTTCATGCAAAATAGTATATTTTCTATTTAATTGTTTTCTAGTAGGTTTATAATACCCTAATCTAATAAAACTATTTATCATAGTTTTATAATTAATATTAAAATATTTTGCAGTTTCTAATAAAGTATGATTATTTTTATAATAATCTGCAAATATTTTTATATCTTTTAATGAATATTTAAAACGATTAATTTTCATAAACTTAAAATAAATTATTTTTAATAAAATCTATTCAAGTTTATAATTTTTTTCCAACTTTTTGTATAGTAAAAAGAAAAATTTTTAGCATCCACCGTTTTTACTCAGTTATAATACCTAAAATCCCTTTTAGGCACGGCTGGTAACCTTAGGCAAACCGAAAATAATTAGATTTTTAGGATCTTGAGTAAGTGCAGGAAGTTTTGTTTTAGGTAGTGTAATTGCCATTAATTTTTATTATTAGAATGATTAAGTTCTATTGTAGTCATAATACAATAGGTAGCTAGATCTAACAAAGTGTCTGAAAGAGATTCATCATTAACTTGTTGATTACGAGTTAAAATAAGATTTTCCATACGGTTAAATTTATCACTTATACGAGTAAGTGCTGCAATCAAACCGTATTTTTGAACGGAAACTGCAAAACTATTTCCATAGTCAGTATTTTTTCGTTCATAGGTTTCAGACATTTGTTTAGTAATTTCTTGAAATTCTTTTACATAATTCGTCATAAAGTAAAATTATTTATATCAATTTTAATAGATTCAGTTTCAATAGGTTCAGGAATAAAATTTGGTTCTAGATAATTAGTATAATCTCGAATATGTTCAGCTTTTGGCAATTCACGCCAATAATTAATATCTCCCCAAAAACAACAAGCTATAGCAACATCTGCAATACCATATCTTCCTTTGAGTAATTGAATAGCTCTTAATTTATCATCTAATACAGAAACATCATAACCTACATAGTTATTTAATTTTTCTCTTTTAGGACTAAATACAGCTATAACAACTTCAGCTGCTTTTGTAGGATCTGCAGAATCAGCTGCATCGGATTGGCGTACCATTTTTGTTATCTTATAGGCTCTTTATCCTATAATTCTATATATTACTATATAGATCAGACTATATCTTTAATTTATTTCATATTTTCTCAAATATTACTATAAACAGTGTCCCGCTTTCGTGGAGAATTTTATAGCTTCAACTTTACTTGTTAAGCATCATCTCTAGTCTTTAGGCATTTATTTGAATTTCTTCAAAATTTAGCACGGAGTTGTCCTTGTTAGGAGTTTCTCCGTTTAACGGAATTTTATTCGGACATTTTTATTGAATTTTATAAAGCATGGATGGAATAATATAAGGTTTAATTAAAGATACAAAATGATTTTTGTTTTTTAAAATCCAAGGGACCCTCCTATCCGACAACCCTTGCTTACGCCTCTCCATTGTAGATTGTTCTCTATTTACTTGTTGTACAATAATAGGACTTAATTTAGTCATATTTCTCAATGTAACTAAATAAGCTGTAATTAAATCTATTTCTCTTTTTAAATCTCTACCTCTAGAAGGCATAACTAAAGAAATATGATCTATTATTACATTAAAAAGTAAATTAGGATTATTTGGAATATAAATTTTTCTATTTTCAGTTTCTTGAAAAGATCCTCTTTTTTCTAATTCTTTTAATAATAAAGTATAAAGAATTTCTGCATTAAGAGATTTATCAAATATAATAAATTTAGATTCCATTTTTTTAATCCATTCAATACCTTTAAGGACTAAATTATAATTTTCGTCAGAAAGAGTATAATCTTTTTTTCTTGAAAAAATATCATTTATAGAAAGTCTAACATTAAATTCCTCATAAAGATAGGTACTAATTACTTTACCTAGTACCATTGTAGCAGACATTTCTAAACTAAACAAATAACAAAAATAGTTATCATCATTTTCATGGGTTCTTAAAGCTTTATAAAAATATGAATATAACATTAAGGAAGATTTCAGTTGTGTTATCGTTAAGCTTTTTATCTTAACTTCTGTATTTTACAATACAGCTCGGCGTACCTATTCATCCACTTCTTTCAGTTGGGATGCAAACCACTCTTGGGAATATTTTATTCTATATTAATAGGTTCAATTCCTACGCTCTACGGTGATATAGACTTTTTAATTTCTATATTTACCACGGGATTCTTCTTACTTAGTTCCCCGTTTTTGGTTTGTAATAATTCCTAAAATTCCTTTATAGGAACGGCATTTTATATGTAAGACACTACCTACTCCGCTTTGAGCTAAAATTACAATAAAGTTATTAGGTAAATTTCCTCCAGTTAAATCATCTAATTTATCTAGACCAGTTGTAGTACCTTGATTTAAACCCTCTCTACCTCTATCTATTTCTTTTAAAAGTTCATCAGAAATCATACAAAATTAATTAAAAATTCTCATATTACACCATTTTCATATAAGAATTATTTAATATACTTTCCTTTTGCATTGACAATATATTATTCCAATCATGATCTGCTAAAAATGCACCTAAAGTAGTAAATTGATACCCATTATCTTTACCCCATTTAATTAATTTAATGATTTGTTCATGAGTCATATTATCATTACGAATTGCTTGTCCATAATAACGATAAGCATCTTCTAGAGTATCAAATTTATTAGAAATTCTTTTTAATTTATACTCACACTCATTTACTACACAACTCAATGGATAAATATCATAAAGCTCTTTTCCCATTTGATAAGAAGCTTTATAAAGTTTATTAACCATTTTTTGATTAAAAGGAATATTTACAGGATCAAATTGTTGACCTTTTTCAGGAATTTTATAATTTTTAAGAATATAACCTTTAGCCTGTAAGATAACTAACATTTCACGTATATTACCTTTACAACTTTCAGGTAATTGCATATAAGTTATAAAATATTTCTTTTCTTCAGGATCTTCTGTTTGACAAAGAAGTAACATTCGAAGAAATAGCAATTCATTAGGAGATAGATTATATTGATTATAGCAAAGGAGTTCAGTTTCTAAATTAATAAACATACATAAAAAGAATTGAATTAATTTCATTCTTTTTATGCATTTTACCCTTTTCAGGGTTTAATACATAATACTAATTTAAAACTTTTCAAATCACCATCTAAATTGATAATTTTGAAGATTTTTAATTTCTCTAGGAGTTTCTCCTTTCAAAACTTGATCTAAACCTTCTTCATCAATTTTAATAGTATTTGGAGCACCTGTGTGACTTTTTTGCCACCATTGCACTTCAACACAATTATTAATTACTATAGTAAAAAATTCAGCTTGTTTGTCTTTATATTTACGAATTACCCTTCCTAATATTTGTTTAGCTTTAATTTTACTTGAATCTACATCTAAACAAATACCTACAGATAAATCAGGACAATCAAGCCCCTCTTGAGCCATTTTACTTGTAGATAATACTCCAGAAGTTTGTTTATTAAATTCCTCTAAAATTTGTTTATTCTTTTTGACACTTTTATCTCCTGTATAAACATATTTATCTGATATAGCTTCAGCCATTTTAACTGTTTTACAAAAAGTAATAATTTTTTTATTAGAACGTGCTGCTATTATTCGTTTAGCTATTTCAATCTTTTTAGGATGATTTGCTATAAATGATTTTCTTTTTTGAAGAATTCTCATAAATTGAGCTACTTTTAATTGAATCAGTTTAAGAGTATCTGATTTTTGTTTTTGAGTAGCATTATTTGGCAGCATTTCATCTCTTAATTTTATACGATTATAATAACCTTTTTTACCTACACATGACATAGCTAAATTAAAATCCATATTAAAAAATTCAAATACTGAAGTAAATTGTTTATTTAAATCTTTAAATACTTGAATATCATCTACATCAATTAATACAAGATATTCTTTATATGGAGCAAGCCACCCTTCTTGTAGGGCTTCTTGAATAGTAACACTATCACAAATTGGAGCATATTGATCTATTAATAAATGTCTACCATCTAGACGTTCAAGCGTTGCAGTTAATCCTAATACAAATCTAAATTTAATATTAGTAAAAGCTGCGTATAAATGTTCTGAAAGACAACGATGACATTCATCTAAAATTAATAAATCACATTCAGATTGCTTTTGGGAAGAACCCATCATAACTTCAACAGAAATAGTATCTTTTTTTAATTTAAAAGCCTCTATTTCTTTTTCCCATTGAAGTTTTAATGTATTAGTCGGAACAAGTATTTTAATTGAAATTAGAGGCTTTTTTGCTTGTAATAAAGCAATTATTTTTAAAGCTACTCTAGTTTTACCAACAGTTTTGTTACCGCATGGGCTTTTTATCCCATACTTCTTATAATTACTTATAAGCTCCGCGTACCTGTTTATCCACTTATTTCAGTTGGGATATCGGACACTCTTGGAAGGATTATATTCTTATAAACTTCACAATCTTTATAATTTAAAGGACATATTATTGCTGGACAATACTTTTGTGCATTACAACAATAATAAGGAAAGTCTTTTAATTTTATTTGATATTTACATTTATTTTTCATAAGTTTCACCTTCTACGCTGTACAATGATTTAGATTTTTTAATTTCTAAATTTATCTCGGGATTTTCCTATATAGGCTTTCCCCCGATATTGCCCGATAATAATTCTGTAAATTCCTTTACAGAACGGCTGCCTTTTTGAAAAAATTTAAATAAATTATATTTTCTTTCTAAGTAGATAGAACTATTATTATAAAGATATTTTATTAAATTTAATCCATTTTCTTTAGAATATTCATTACTATATTTTTATAATCAATAAATTTTTTCATATATTTAAAATAATACAACCCAGTAGGAAGTTCACAAGTTCCTTTTCCTTTTGTAGCAATCCAGTGTTTAATTACGAGTTGTTGACGTTCATCCCTAGTCATTAAATTTCATTTGCAACATTCCAACCCTTAGCTAAACCGACATCTTGAATTTCTTGCATCTTTTTTGCCCAAAGAAATTTCTGATAACCACATTTATTATAAAGAGCTGGTAATAATTTAGTTACTAAAAGATTAAGTTGACTTGATGATAAATCATTGTAATCTTTAGCAAATACAAACTTACCAAAATTAGTAGAATCACTTTTCATTTTGATAATATCATAGAGTTCTTCTTTAGTAATTCCATTTGTTTTAAATTTTAGTTTAGTGTCTTTAGGGAGATTAATATTAGTTCGTATCCAAGATTCTACTACTTTTTGAGATTCTTTATTTAAATTAATTCCCAAAGAAAGAATAAAATTTAAAGAAATTTTAGTTAATTGAATTTTTCCTAAAGAAGATAGGCAAGCATTCATAACATCTTCTAAATTAGCAGATGTGAATTTAGAATCAAGTCCAGAAATTGCATTTACTATACTAAAATTCTTTTTACTTTCAGCATCAACAAATACATTAGGATTTAATTCTATAAAATGTTTTAAAGCTTGATATAATTCCAATCGAGTATTATAAGATTTACCTACTCCAACCATCATTCTAACTACAAGTTCAGCATAACTTTTAGAAATTTGAGAAGTAATCATATTCATAATAACACTTCTTCCTAAGTGTGTAGATTCCTCATTTTCTAGCATAGATTGACAATGTTTATAAAAACTATGAAGTTGTTCAAAAGAACATTCCATTAATTTATAAGTTTTATATACACCATTCTCATCTTTAGAGGTTCTCCATTCATACTTGTTTAAATTGGATTCATTAGCTTTTTTAAATGCTTCTGCAATTGCTGTCATATTTATTATATTAATCTAAAATATATATCTGATCTCCAGTAGTTGGTTTTAAAGGTATAAACTGTAAAAAAATCATATTAGTATAATTATAATAATAAAATCTTTTAGAATTAGGATCATACCATTCATCTTGTCCAGCTTCTACTATTTTAAAATGAACAAAGCCCTCTTCATTTATATTAAAAGGGCTTTGTTCCCAATTTGGAAATCTAACGAGAGTTATGTATTTCTCATGAATATTATAATTTTCAAGATTTTGAAATACATAAAGAGTATAACCAAAAAGATCTTTCTTTTCTGCTAATAATTTAGCTTTAATTGTAAACTCTTTTAGATCCTGCTTCATAATTTAAACAACCATATTTAGCAAAATCTAAATTGATAAAATCAAATCCTTTAAAACAAGGATATTTTTTACAATTTTTACAAGTTCTTTCGGGGTATTTATAAATAATATTATTTTTATCCTTTAGTGGTGTTGAGTTCATTAATTGCATTTTTAACTCCTTTTATATCTTTCTGTAACTTAATATATTTAAGTTCATCAGTAGCATAAGTTTTAAAAATAACTCCGGTATGAGTTTTAACGAAATCAATTTCATTAGTTAGAATCTGTTCTAATACAGAATCATTAATCATTTTACCTGGAAAAGCAATTAGTCTATTTGAAAATTCTACTTTCTTTCTTGCAATTTTCTCTGCTGTTTCCTGATTATATTCATCAGGTGGAGTACAAATAGAATAACCAAAAGTGATAGTTGAAATACCTTTAAATACATATTGTACTCTAGCACAAATACAAAAATAACGTGTAACACCTGTAAAATCAGTTAAAGAAGAATGCTTAAAGATAATAATTTTTTTAGAATTTTTCATTGTTTTCATTAAAAATTAAAGCGGTTTGCTTAAAATAAATAAGCAAACCAAAAATTAAACAAATATAAATAATTAAATAAACCATATTATTCAGATGGGTCTACATCTAAAAGTAGTAGATGACTGTATTTTGGATTTAATACAGATAAATCTTTTACTACAAAATGGTAATCTTTTTGAAGAATATCAATAATAATATCTTTTTTAGATATTAAATCTTGATCTATTTTTGCAAGACATTGACATTCTCCACATAAAGATTTTTTATAAGACCAATCAATTGCTTTTTTAATACACTTTCTAATACGAGTATTTTCATCTAGCTCAATATATTGTTCACCGTGTAAAGCTACTTGAAAAATATAATCAGCTTTAATTTCAGGTGTACTAAAAAAGTTTTTAATAAATTCAATTAATTGTTTCATAATTAATTTAATAATTTTGAAGCAATAATTGGATTTGCTACTAAAGTTGGACATTTTGCTGCAAACTTAGTTATTAGAGTTTTAACAATTTCCAATAAACCATTTTCTTGCAATAAAGGTTTTTTAGCAGTTAACAACTCAACTAATCTTTTTTCAATTTTTTCACCTTTTTTCTTTTCTTTGTTATTCTTGAAATATTCTTCAAGATAATTAGAAAAACGAACGGTTAATAGGAAACCAATATCTGAACGATAACCTTCATTTTTATAAAGAATATCTGTTAGCATTGGTTCCAATTCATCCCAAGATTTAGTAATGACATCGTTAGGAGTTGGCAATTTATCTAGTTGCTGATCTATAAACATTCTAAGATCTTCTGCAATAGAAAGTTCTTCACCAAAAATTCCTTGTGCCATTAATATAATTTCAGGCATATTTTTAGTGTCCAATTTAATTCCCATCAATGCATCTATAAACATAGAATAGTTTCTAGCATTAATAGAATGATTAGCTGTTTGGAACATTTTTTGATTCCAAAGAGCAAAATTAATTAGTTGACCATTTTTATTTTTAGATTCAGCCCATTTAGCCCATAACTTAATATCAAAATCTACAACAAAATTCATCATTCTAGATCTTAAAGCTGGATCAATTTCAGTTACATCGTACATACCATCTTCTGGATTAGAAGAAAGTAGAATTGTAGTATATTTAGGCAATCTCCAAGTACCATAACTACCAAATTGCAACAATTGCATAATTGCTTGAAGGAATGTTTTATTGCACAAATTGTTATCTTAAAGGCTCTTTATCCTTTAATTCAATACTTTTAGATATATGTATTGTTCAGACTATCTCACCAATTATCGTTTAACATTGGTATGTTTAAATAATTGCTCTGCACTCGTGGATTTTTCATCTTCAGCACCACCTGGTCAGATTACTAAATCTAGTCGTTGATCCTTCAGTGTATTTCTACAAAGCTTGGATTAGGGTTGCCTTTATTTTATTATAAAGGGTTTCCCAGATTCACAGAGTTTTACACCCGCAGCTTCCTAAATTTTAATAATTAATTTTTACGGGTAAAATCATCAAGTAGTAAAATAAACTCTTGATCTCGATCTTCTGGCACCCAAGCTGGTTTTGCAAAAGAAGTAACTGGTTCGCAATTAGGACAAATAGTATATCCTGAATTTAAAAGTGTAGGAACAACACTTTCTGCCATTTCAACTTCTTGTCCTTGAGGATCAATAAGTTTATAAAATTTAACTGGCATTCCTGTAATCAATTGTGTTATCTTAAAGGCTCTTTATCCTTTAATTCTATAATTTATGTATTATATATAGTTCAGACTATCTCTTAATTTTCCACTAAATATTGGTATATATAGGAAAATTCTCTGCACTCGTGGAATGTTTACCTCCAACACCACTTGCTGAGGCTACTAATTCTAGTCGTTGATCCTTCAATATATTTCTATAAGGCTTGGATTAGGGTTGTCATATAATAACGATGATTTTCCCAGATTCACAGAGTTTTTAATTTAGGTGACATTTATAGTTCATCACCTACCTCTTCAAGCTGCGACAAGACAACTGTTTCAATATGACAACCTCTTTCTTCAGCTACTTGCATTAGGCTGCTCGTTTTCAGTTTTGTTATCGTATAGCTTTTTATCTATACTTCTATAGATTCTTTTTCTCTATAGCTCAGCGTACATATTCATCCTAAAAATTAGGAGTCGGACACTCTTGGAAGGATTATATTTATTCACCTTCTACGCGTTACGGTGGTTTTTTCCCTTTCGTAATGAAAAAACTTACCACGGTATTAACATCACAGTCTTCACCGTTTTTGCCCAATGATAATCTTATTAATTACTCAATAAGACGGCAAATCACATTTACCCACACCTGCCATACCTATAAAATTAATAGGAATTTTTGGTTCACCTAAATCTGCTAACTTTCGATTTACATCCATAATTCTATTTGTTATGGATTTTACTTGTTCTAGATTCATCTTTTAAATTTTTGTAAATACTTTAATAAATCACTTAATAATTGTTTTTCTTTTGCATAAGAACTTTTTGTATATTTATCACTTATTACAAAACAAAGCATATCTCCTATTTGAGGAGAAGCCATCAAATCTCCCAAATAATTAGGAAACTGCTGTAATAAAGTATAAATTACATTAGGATATTCTATCCAGTTATAAGATTTTAACATTAAATACCCTACTATATTTGTTCCAACATCTGGAGCCTGTAAATAGGGAATTATTTTTAAAATAATATCTAAAGTTAAATCTGGATTTTCTTTAGAGTTTAAATATAATACTTCTGTTTCTAAACGAAAATTATCATTATTATGTAATAATTCTTTAGGAATTATATAAAAATCTCCTTTAGATACTATTTCTCCTGATCCTAATTGTTCACTCATTTTTTGATAATCATTATGTACAAAGTAAAGTTGATTTTTATAAAAAGAATTATATAATAATCCTCGTACTCTGTACGCATTTCTATCCAAAATATAAGGACCGTAATGTGAAGACTTTAAATAATAATCAGGAGAAGTTTTTATGATTTCTTTTATAAAATCTAATAAAGGAATATCTGTATAACAATTTGTAGGAAATCCAAATCCGCAATAATGATTAGTTGATCCGATAGGAAGAATATCAGAATAATTAATCAGCATTTTGCATTTCAAATTGGGTTTTTACTAATTCAAAAATATTATTACGATAATTTTTGAGATTTTTCATTCGAGTTTTCAATTCAGGTACAGAAAGATTACAATAACGAAGAATTTTAGAAAATTCCCAACCTTGTTTTAAACGAATAACAATTTCTTTGTAAGTAAACATTTCTGAATTAAATTTTACCCAATCAATCTGCGATTTTTTTGTTGTCATTGTAATATAAAATAAAAAAAGTCTAGTTTAAAAAACTAGACTTAAATTAAATATTTAATTAATTATTATCTTTTGGAATAAAAAGAGTTTTACCTGGATAAACATCTTCTTGGTAACCATCTGAAGAAATAACCCACATAAAATTACCTCTAGGTTTAGCAACATTCTTTATATCGTCTACTCCATCAGTAAATAATATTCCTGCGGCTACTTCTTTATAATGAAGATTCCAATAATCGACCATCGCTTTAAGATTTGTCATAACCTTATTTCTTTCAAAATAAGCTGGACTATCCATTCAACTTTAAAAGAAATTTTCTTTTCGAAGTTGTGCTATTATAGTCTCTGAACATCTTTCTTTAATATGTTTTATAAAAATATCTTTTTTTCATTATCAATTACTTCAAAATACTTTTCATTAAAAGAATATTTTTTATTCATAAATATTAAAGAAATTTTGCTGCGGATTATCCAATATCTTGACTTTTTACTATACTGAGATTAATTACGTCCCACCTACAAGTATATTACTATCTTGTATTAGTACCAAGATCTCTAAGGAACTTCCCGCAATTTAAGCAATTTTTTATATAATATTTCTATTATAGGAGGCACAAAATTCTTTTACCTCCACGACCGTGTACTTCTATTTTATTATTTTTTCTATCATATTTATAGACATTTTCAAAATTGCCATCAAATTCTGCTATAGAAATATCATAATTTCTTTTATGCATTGTGTCAATTTCTCTAAAGAATTCTTGGAATTCTTTTCTATCAATAGAACCAGAAGTATCAAGAAGAACTAAAATACTAGGATTCTTTTCTCTAGTATGTCCAGCTCCACCTACATAACGATTAGATTCTTTTCTATGAGTTGATCTAAAAGTTTCTGCTGGATTAGAACCCAAATGTTTTCTTACAAGATTTTGCCATTTAAATTTAGCAGGTTCCTTTTTAAATACAAAAAATTCTGAAAGTCCACCTGGCAAAGTTCCTGCAGATTTTGCAGTAGTTTCTGCTACCATTTTTAGTTTTTCCTTGGCAAATTGTATTATTTCTACAGACAATACTGGTTTTGGCATTCCTTGCAAAGAAAGCCACTGCAAATGCCAATTAATTTGATCTCTATATTTTTCTGGATTTGATTTTACTTGTTCCAAAAGTAAAACAAAACTAGGATCTAATTCTCTTAAAGAACGTTCTCCTCCTTCTTTATAATCAGGATCTAGCATTCTTCTATAGTAATAACTAGTAGGTTTACATAATGGAAGTCCATGCCAATAACGAGATTCAGTTGTAGCATCAAAAGATTGATTTGCACAATATTTTTGATACTCCGATACTGGTTCTATTTCAGGTATTGGATCTACAATTAGATGTGTAGCTACATGTTTTAATGCATCTATAATATTCTCTTTAGAATAATTTGTATTTACATAACACTTAACATAACCTAATTCATCCACCAAATAATCTACTGGTTGTTTTATGATTGTATTTTCAAAATATTGAAAATTACTCATATATTTACCAAAAAATTCATTTCTGATTATTAGATGTTTTAATATGTTATGAATCAAATTTTCAAAACTATTCTCCATTTGTTTTTGCTTTTACGGCTAATTTATCAGCCAATTCATTAAATCTATTAGAATCATGACCTTTTACCCATTTAATTTCGATATTAGAACATAATTCTAAACATTTTTGATAAACTTTATCATACAATTGCCAATATTTTTGATTTTTAGAACGTTTCCACCCTTTTACAGCACATCCTAATACATATTGACTATCTGTTATTATTGTTAATTTTTTTAAAGGTTTGTTAATAAAATTTAAAGCATGTATCACAGCTAAAAGTTCTGCTTGATTATTTGTAATTCCTTTAAAATTTTTATAGAATGTATTAATAATACTATTTTCTAACACAAAAACCAAACCAATTCCAGCAGAACCACAAGACTGTGCTCCATCAGTATAACATATTAATTCATGCATAAATAATCTTTGATTAACGGGAGGTTATTTTTATAAAATAACTCTCTGTCATCAGAAGATCTAAAAGCTAAAAAATAATATTCAGAAGTAACTTGCTTAAATTTTATTGAATTTCCTTCTCTACAAATAATATACTTAATTGAATCTTTAGTCCATTCAGAATAGGGAATAATTCCTCCAAATATAGTAAATAGCTGTGATATTTTAGCCATAGCTAAAGCTGATTTACTCAAAGTTAATGAACTAAAAGTATCAGGATAATTTTCTTTAAAAGACATTTTATCTATAGCAGAAATAGTATCTGTAGTATCAATAGGTAAACCTGTTATAGTTACACCTTTAATATCTTTTAAAGAATCCCAAGTATATATTCCTTTTAACTCTAATAATTTAGCTGTATAATAAGAAATTTTATCTTTTAAAGATTGTTCAAGATTTTTCTTCAATTGGAATATAATTTATAGCTTTTTTATTTTGAAATATAATAAATACTTCTTTATAAGAACACCATTCATGACCTAAAAAAATTTTAGAACCATAATCTGTGATAAAAAAAGGATCTTTATATATTCCTTTTAAAGTAACTAAAGGATAAATCATAATAAAAGGATCTCTAAAAGAGATCCTTTGGAAAAGAAAAAAAAGTTTACGGAAAGATCTGATCTAATTATCTCAAAGATTGAAGAATTTTAATTGAATCTTCTACTGAAGCTGAGGAAAAAGCATTTTCTAATTGTTTATTCTTCAAAACTTTTTTATTATAATTATAGTGATCATTAATCACTTTAGTCAAAAATTGAGACGGAGTTAGATTTTCTGAAAAAGATGTTCTAATTACCTTTTCCATAATTTCATCTGTGAAAATCTTAAATAGTTCACATCTTTGTGATTGAATTTGCTGAACTTTTTTACGCTGTTCTTCTGCTTTAATAGCTTTTACTGCATTTACAAGTTCTTGCTCACCGTTAGAAGCTAGTACTTCCATCACAACTTTTAGACTGTCAATCAAATTTTTTGGATCCATAATAAATTTTAATTAAAATAAATACGAGTTTTATCTAAATCATAACAATAAGCAGCAAGGAGTAATCCTAATTCTTTAAATTGAAAATTTTCAGGACCGAAAATCCATTTATCTTCAATAAAATCATGCAACCCAAATTGCCAATCTGTAGAAATATCAGCCAATTTTTTCAAATCAGATTGATCAATTAAATTTTGTTGAATACCTAAATTAAATAAATTTTCAATTTCTGCTTTATTATTTTCTAAAAATAATATTTTAGAATGTTCTTTATGATCTAAATATTTTTTAAAAAAAGTTTCTAGATCATCAAAAGTAGTTGAAAATCTATCAATTTCTGCCCCATTTTCAATTACCAGAATAAGTAATTGATTACTTTTAACTTGAATACCTATTGTTTTCATAGAATTAATTATTAAAAAAGACTAATTATTTTTCTAACACAAAAACCAAACCAATTCCAGCAGAACCACAAGACTGTGCTCCATCAGTATAACATATAAATTTTTGGAGAATTATTTTCATATATTATCCTTAAAGTCAAATCAGTTTTAACATACTTACAGATAGTAGAAAATTCTTTTAAAAATTCTTCACACTTTGAATCAGAAAATGTTAAAAGTTCTATCCAAGAAATTTTAAAATAAATTTTAATATCTCTAAAAGAACCCTCAAACTCTAATGTCTTACAACAAGTTGATATTTTTAAATGAAAAAATTTAAAAAAGGCTGAATCATAAAATTCTTTTTCTTTTATTTTAAATTCTTGTTTAATTGAATCATACCAATTTAAAGCCTCTTTAAATTCTTTATCTACATCAAAATTTTGTAAAATTAAAAAAGATTCTAACTTTAATCCTCCATAATGATATATAGTAGCTAAATAACTATTATCATCATAATAAAAGCTATGATCGGATTTTCCTGACCATTGATAAATAAAATTTCCTATTTTATAAGTTTTAAGATTTTTAGTTGTAGATTGTAAACAATTTTGTAAAAAAACTTCACTGGATTTAGTTTTTTTATCATAAAATTGAAGACAATTAGCTAAATAATTTCCTAAAATATCTTTTTGATTTAATTGTGAATAAGGAGAATAATTAGCATAAGATTCTTGAAAATATTCTAAATAAGATCTCATAGTTTATCTAAAAAATATTTTATTTGATTCAGTATCATAAAAAATGTAAATATAATGAGATGAAAAACAATCAAGAACTATAGGAAACTTTTTTAAAAATTTAGTTAAAATTTTTATTGGCATACGTAGTAAACCTTCCCAAAATATTTCAAAGAAAATAGTTATTGAATCATAAGAAAGATAAAATTGTACCCATCCTAAAGAATTTACACTTTTCTTTGTAATTAAAAAATTATTTTTAGCAAAAATACCTTCTATTTCATAAATTTTATGATTTACTTGTTTTTTATAATTAGAAAAAATTCGTTCAACTTCTCTCACTTCTTTTAATAAATTTAAAGATTTTAAAAGTATGCAAGTTTCTAGTGTTAAACTTCCATAATGATAAATTTGTCCTATTGTTTCTCGTGTATTAGTTTTAGAATTTTTAAAATAAAAATCATGCCAAGTTTTATTAGTTTTATAAAAAATATTTCCTAATTTATATTCTTTTACTTTATTTCTCTGATTTATTAAATAAGGTTTTAAAAAAGATTCAGTTATTTTAAATTTTCTATCTTGAAATTTTAAAAAAGAAACTAAATATTGGCTTAAAGCATTACTTATATAATTTTCTGAAAAAATATTTTTATCAGTATTTATAGTTTTTATATATTCTAAAAATGTTACCATAACATAAGTTGAGAATTATTTTTCCAATAAAAACGTAAATCTTTTCTATCAAAATAATTTATTAACATAGGTAAATCATTATAAAGAGAATCAAATATATTTACAGAAATTTGAGCTAATTCTGAGTAATATAAAGCTATATGAATACGATGTTCCATATAATCAAAACACAAATCACAAAAAGTTAGTGATTTTTGTAATGAATAAGGTATCTTTAAACACAATTCTGAATTTAATAACCTATCTAATTCATTTTGAGTTTTACTAAAACGTTCTTGTTCTTTAGTTTCATAAAAAAGTTTCAATTCTTCTATATTTAAAGAATTTAAATATAGAAAAAGACGAAAAGTTATTCCTCCTACTGTACGTACTGAAAAAATCTTTTGCCAATCTTTTTTACTTTTTATAATATGTATTGATTTACCTTCAAAAACATAATAAAAACTAGGAAATTCATAGGTATTATCTGAAATTTTTATAGCGTCTAATAATTTTTTAGTTTCTTTAGTTTTATTAGGAGTAACTTCCCAAATAAATTTTAGATATGTTTGAAAAAAAGTATCAAAAGATTCATGCATATTATTATAAGAATAATCACTGATTCTTTTAATATAATAAGATTTAAAATCTAAAATATCAGTTGAAGACGAATTTGTGAACATTTGGATCATAATGAAAATATACAGCATAAGAAGTATAATGATGACAAATTGCAGGTAAATGTTGTTCTAATTCTTCAAATGCTTGTATAGAAGTTAAAAGAATATGAGCTATATAAATAGTCATTTTTACTTTAATATTAGGAGAATAATTTTTTGTAATATTAAGATAAGTATTATCAAATTTAAAATGACAATCTTTTAAAAATGATAATTGTTTAAAAATTTCAACTTTTAGATAAATTTCATTTTCTTTAGCTTTTAAATAATCTAATATTTTTGCTTGAATTACTTTTAAATCAAGATTTTTTAAATATAAAAAGCTTTCAAAAGATAGTCCTCCATTTTCATGACGTTTAACTTCTAAATTTAAACTATCAATTTTAAAAATATGTGTACTATTTTTTATCCATTTATATTTAATATCTCCTAATTCATAATAACCAAGATCATTTTCTTCTCCTAAAAATAAAGTACTTTCTTTAAATTTTTTTAAATTAAATGTAATAATACTTTCTAAAAAACCTCTGACTTCTTTAGTAAAATAAAACTTTTTAGTATAAGGAAACCCTAAGTACTCTAGCTGATTCATGCATATTTCTTCAAGAGCCTTCATAATTAATTTTAATAATTAATATAAGTTAATAATATTAATTCCCCTCCTTTAGTAGTATTAAACAAATTTAAAATTGACCATAATCCATAAGAACCATTAATAGGGTATGTAATATTAACTTTAGGAAAATCTTCATCTATTACACATTCATTACGTAATTGGAGAGCAGCATTTTCAGTAGAAGCTTTAACTGTTTTATTTTTTAAATCTACAGTTACAATTGCATAATCTCCTTTATTATAACTTTCTCTATATATCTTACAAATTCTTAAATCATTTTGGTATTTTAAAGCTGCTTTTTCTAAATCAGTCATTAATAAGTAATTTAATAATATCAGAAATATCTTTTCCTGAATTAACAGGAAATTTATTTTGCATTAATTTAATTAATTTACTCATATTTTTATCATTAATTTCAATTAATTCTTTAGCATAGTTTTCCATTTCTTCTTTAGAAGCTGGTTCTGGTAATAACTCATTTAGAATATCTAAATAAAGTTTTTCAGATTGATAATTAGCAGAATCAGGTTTAAAAAAAGAAATAGTTTCCTCATGTTCTTTTTTAATTTTATTAATTAATTTAATAGCTATCTTGTCATTAAAAGGATTTTTAATATTTTCAAAAGATTTTTGATAGATAGTAAATCTACTCAAAATTTCTCTGAAAATAATAATAGAAGGCTCATTTTGTTTTATAGCTAATTTCAAAAAGTTATTAACTTTTTCTAAAATTGAAGACTCCATAATTAAATATTAATATATATTATTTTATACAAATAAGGATAATTACAAGTATTTCTATAAATTTCTGCTTGATACTTTTCTTTAGATTCAAACATTTTTTCTTCAGTTTCTTTAAAAATTACTTGATACATGATAAAGATTCTTTAATAATATTTTTTAATAATTGATCAAATTCTTTTTTAGAAAGTATAGAATACTTTGGAAAATCAAAATATAGATTCGCCTCAATTCGACGTTGAGATGCTTCTGGTTTTAATGAAATATCACCTGAACTATATTTATATAAACTAAATTTTGTCTGAATAGTCAAAGTTGCTTGTCCAAAAACATTTTCTATTGAAGAATAAGAAACTACTTTATGAATTACATAAGAATTTTCACTAGTTTGTATTAAAAGAAAATTTTTTAAAGAATCTTGGATTATTGGTAGAATAGGATTTAATTTTTCTGAAGTTATTTGAAATTTATTTTTAGTAATTTCTCTATTAATTTCATCTATAGATTCTTGTAATTTCTTTTTTTCTTGTTCTAATTGTTCTATACTATTCATCATTTTGTACTACCTAAAGAAATTAATGATAAATAAAGGAAAATCATAATATTTTAATTTAAAATTTACTTTTTAATTCGAATAAACCAATCCTGATCCACGTATTTACCATCTAAATGAATTGTTGTTCCTATAGGAAAATTATATTTTTCTACTATCTTTTTAATAGTATGTTTATTAACATAATCATATTTAAGAAAAACTGCACTAGATGTACATGGTAAATTTCCTGGAACAAAATCATCTATATTTTCATTATACCAATAATATTCATCAGACCATATCTGTAAAATAAGACGTCCTTTACAAGGTAGTCTATTAAACATCCTATGAGGTTTTTTAATTATTTTAAAATGTTTTCCTATAGGTAATTCTTCTAAAGAAAATATTGAATTAGAACTATTTACATTGCTAAATAGGCTCTTTTTTATATAAGCATTAGAATATTCTATATTGTATTTTTCCTTTATATCTTGAATAACTTCTGGAAATTCTTGAAAATTTTCATAAAGCCATTTATCCATATAAGTAGGACTATTCCAAATAGGACATTTTCGAGACCAATCTAGATCATCTATATCCTGTAATTTTATATATAAATAATTATTAGGATTAAAATAAAAATCATGTCCTAAATAAGTACATATAAATACTTTATCATATTGAGCTATTTTAGTTAAAATTTTTTTAACTAGTTCTTTATCAGAACTATAAAATTTATCAATTGCTGCCATTTATTTAATAATTTTTATTCGAAGAATAATTTTTAGAAATTTTTTCTAAATCTAAAATTGAACTGATTTAATAAAATTAAATATTTCTAGAAATTATTCTTCTAGAAGTATTTATAATAATAAAATTACCAAGGACAAGTGGAAGAATTTTCCCAATCTTCTGCTACGCCTAATTCACTTGAAGAAAAAGGACTATTTTCATTCTTTTTTATTACATTTAGGGCATTCAATATAATGATCTAAAGCATTTCTATTACCTCTCAAATACCAATGACCATCCTCAAGCTCTACAACATCATATCCGCTAATGTGTTTTACTACCATTTTTTCCTCATCAATACAACTTTTAATGAGACTAAAAAATAAAGCAAATCCAAAAAAAATAAATATTATAGCTACTACTATTATAATTGCATTATTTAACTGTTCTTTCATTATTTACCTTTAATTTTTTTAAAAAATTCACAAAATTTTTCTATATATTTTTCAACTTCTTCCTTTATCTAAAAATAATTACCTATTTCATAAACAATATCATCTACAAATCCTCGTAAATCAGTATCAAAACTTTTTCATTTTAATAAAAGCAGGATGAAAAATATCATTGTATTTAATAGTACTTCTACTTACTGCTTATCAATGATATTTTTCATCCTGCTTTTATTAAAATGAAAAAGATTAGTTAATAAATTCTATAAAATTCTGGCTCCTCATCTGATGTTCCTACTAAATGTTTTGTTTCTGCATTAAATGGGATACAAAATTTTCTAAGAAATCCATCAATAGTAACATAAGAACTTTGTTCTTTATTATCTATATGAGAAAACAAAGTTGCTATCCAAATAGTTGAATCTTCATTACGTACTAGTATTCTATCAAATGGTTTTAACCATTTAGGATCAAATTTAGTCACTTTTTCAGATATAATAGATTTATCTATAGGAAATTCAAAATCATTTGAAGAATTAATAATATCTGATACTAAAACTCCTGTTTCTTTTATCTGTTTTATTAGATAAACTTTATCTGATGATTTAACTTTTACATAATCTCCAACTGAAAAATCTTCTTTTTCAATTTTAAAAGTAGACCAATCTCGATTTTCTTTAGATGGAAATAAAAGACATTCACCACAACCTTCGTAATAAGTTCCATCTTTATATAAATATCCTCCATGTTTACCCGATACACAAATAAAATTGTCTGAAACTACATTTAATTCACACTCTCCAAAAATAGGCGAGTAGAGCTTTGTTCCTTTTGGAACATTTTTTAAAATTTCAATTAAATTTAGATTTTCCATTTTATTAGATTTTTAATTTTTCAGAAATATCATATATTTTTAATGATTTAAGAATATGTTGAAATTGATGAATATAATTTATCATTATATATTTATCATTACCAATATGAAACCAGAAATCATTAAATCCATCTCTACTTATTACAAAATCTTGTATAAAATAATCAATTTTATCAGCAGAATGAAATTGTCTAGTAAATCCATTAATTAGAAAAAAATATTCTGATAGTCGAATCGGATGAATATCTTCTTCATGTGCTCTAATACGATTAAGAACACCTTCTTCTACAAACTCAACATCAATATTACCTAATATATCAATAGCAATAACTTGTGCTATTTGTCCATCTGTTAGGTGAATAAAATCACCTAACATTAATTCACTTGTTTTGATCATAGTTTAATTTTTTAACCAAAAGATTTGCGTGCTTTCCATTTAATTCTTGTATACTAGTAACAAGCAGTGATATTGCAATAACTGTAAATACTAATAATATATACATGGAAGCAAACTTTGCCAGGTTTACAGTTTGATGGTAAACTGTTCCTTGTATATTGACTGGTATAAAGATTAATAAAGTCACCATTTTTAATTTTATTTAGTTATTCCTAACTCTTTTTCCACATCAATTCCTGAAATTTCTTTAAAAATTTCATTATCCCAGTTAGGCAACTGTAATACTTTTCTTCTATCCTCATCACTAGCTTCATTCCAACTTTTTCTCCAGGCTTCTTTGTATTCAAGCTTTCTCCAGAAACCTCCACACACCTCGATTTCATTTTTGTATCTCTTTCGCTCCCAGTCCCTCGCTGTATCATAGCTGACAAACGATGTCTTATTGAAATAGAAGAAGTTTGGATAAACAACGCTGTCTCTATACACATCAGTTTCTTTATTAAAAATACGAAATGGAGCCTCAGTGCTGTTTAAGTTTCCCGAATTCCAGTTTCCCGAATTCCAGTTTCCCGAATTACAGTCTCCTGAATTCCAGTCTCCCGAATTCCAGTCTCCCGAATTCCTGTTTCCCGAATTCCAGTTTCCCGTATTCCCGTCTCCCGAATTCCAGTCTCCCGTATTACTGCTGCCCGTATTCCAGTTTCCCGAATTCCTGTTTCCTGAATTCCTGTTTCCCAAATTCCTGTTTCCCGAATTCCTGTTTCCCGAATTCCCGCCTCCTGAATTCCAGTTTCCCGAATTACAGTTTCCCGAATTCCTGTTTCCCGAATTACAGTCTCCTGAATTCCAGTCTCCCGAATTCCCGTCTCCCGAATTGATTAATGCATCCTTCTCGTCTCCTACTATCTCTCTTAGTATCATTAGAGAATTTGTCCCATACTTGCCATTATCACCAATTACATCCTCTCCTGCGATAACCTCGCATATACGACTTTCCGACAGCTTATATTCTGAATTTCTTTCAATTTGAAAGAGTTCTCTACAGAAATGAAACACTGTATCAGAACACAGCTTCATGTCCTTTTTCTTAACATCCTTTGTGTAGATCTTGCCTACTTCGAATTGAAATCCTCTACATTTCAAATCTTTGTCAAATGCTTTGTATCCTATCATGTTTTTGTATTTTTAGTTTTTTTCTTCTGTGTCATATTATTCCTAACTCTTTTTCCACATCAATTCCTGAAATTTCTTTAAAAATTTCATTATCCCAGTTAGGCAACTGTAATACTTTTCTTCTATCATCATCACTAGCTTCATTCCAACTTTTTCTCCAAGCTGTTTTATAATATAGAGATTTTGTAAATCCTCCACAAGTTTCAAGTTCTTCTTTATAAATTCTTCTTTCTTCACTTGTAGCGTCATCATATGTAATGAATTGTGTTAATTTAAAGAAAAAGAAATCAGGATATTGAATATCTTCTCTTCGTATTTTAGTTTCTTTATTAAAAATACGAAATGGAGGTTCATTTGTATTTAAATTACCAGAATTATAATTTCCTAAATTCCAACTTCCTACATTGTAGTTACCTGAATTTCTACTACCCGTATTATCATTACCATAATTATGGGAACCATTATTCCAACCTCCTAAATTATAGTCTCCAGAATTATAATTGCCTTTATTAAAATTTCCTGTATTTCCATTACCGCTATTATAAGTACCTGTATTATGTGTACCTATATTATAATCACCTGAATTATAATTACCATAATTTTTATCTCCAGTATTTTTATAACCTGAATTATATCTTCCAGAATTTTCATTACCTATATTTCTACTACCAGTATTAAAATTTCCAGAATTTTCGTTACCAGTATTTTTATGACCAGAATTAAAATCACCAGTATTATAATTTCCAGAATTATTACAACCAGAATTTCTATAACCAGAATTAATCAGATTATTTTTTTCTTCTCCTACAATTTCTCTTAATATTGTAATAGAATTAGTTCCATATTTACTTCCATTTTGTACAACATCTCCAGCAATTACTTCACATATTCTACTCTTTATTAATTGATAATCTGAGCATTTTTCTATTTCATAAAATTCACGACAAAAATGAAAGACTGTGTTAGAACATATTTGCATATCTTCTTTTTTTACATCTTTCGTGTAGGTTTTACCTATCTCAAATTGAAAACCTCTACAACAAAGATTTTCATCAAATGCTTTATAACCTATCATAGCTAATTATTTTTATTTAATTTCTTTTCTAATTCAGTTATTTCTCTCTTTTTTTCATTAATTTTTTGTATGATATGTTCTCTATCATTTTCAGCTATTATTTTAAGTTGATTTTTAATAAGGGCTAATAACGAAAATTTTGGAAATTTTAATACTGGTAGTAGAAATATAGGAATCGTATAATTCTTCAATTATTTTTAAAGCTTCTAAATAGGTTTCATATTCCCCATAAATAGAATTATCTATGATATTTACTACTTTATACATAATTATATTTTATTATTTTATTTTATTCTTTTACTATTACACTACAAATAGCTTTCTTCATAGTATTTATTCTTCAAATACAATTAGGGGTTTTCTCCATTCACCTTTATTAGATCGGATAAAAATATCTTTATCACATTCATCATCTTGATCTTCTTCTTTATAAACATAAAAAGAACAAACATTAATAGTATGTTCTCTTTTCCATTCTCTGTGTTCTCCAGATTTTTCTTTTAACCAATAAGATAATTCATAATTAGTCATTCTTCTTGTAGTCTTTTTTACTGAAAATACAAGATCTCTATTACTATCCTCAGTTGGTTCAAATTTTCCTTCTTTTGACCACCAATAAAGACCCCATGAATTATCTTCATATACAACTTCTCCAACTACTTGATAAAAACTAGATTTATCATTTATTCTATTTGTTGTATGAATAAATACTTTATGTCCATTTTTAGTTTCTACTGGAGTTTCTTCATTACTGATAAAATTATTAGTATTAAAAGGCTTTCTTTTATTTTCCATAAATAATTAATTTTTAATGCCACAAGGACTCCAATCTAACCAAGTATAATCAGTTAATAAAGTTTCGAATCCACAACGACCATCTTTTATACTTATAGGAGAACCTACTGGATAAAGATTTTTAATATTAGAAATTATACCAGATTTTTTGCAATAACATAGCCACCTTTTTCTGCTTTTCTATAATCAGAAGATCTTTTAGATAGAATTTCTTCCCAATCATCTTCAAAAGCTGTATAAATAGCCGTAGGCATAGTCATCAAAAGTATAAGGACGATATTCTGAAACTTTTTTTATTCGATATTCGGAATCCATCCAATCCCAATGTGGGTCTTCTATATCTTCCCATTTTTTTAAACGTTTATTATAAATTTCAATTTTTTTGCCATCAGCAAAAGCTTGCATTATGGCTATTTTTTCTTCAATTGTGCTCATACTTTAATTATTTTTTATTTATTTCTAATTAATACAAAGTCATGACCTTCAATATCTTTAAAAGAAATTAATTTGCTAATATACTGACGTAAAATATCATTTACAGCGAGAGTAATTAAATCACTTAAATACATAATCTTCTAATATTACAACCAACAAAATTGCCTATAACAGATATTAACCATGTACCATAACATTCTATATATAATACTTTATTTATAGAAGCGTCATATGCCATATAAAACATATCTGCTATACAATGATAAAAACCACAAAGGATAAATAATGGAACGCCAAATAAAATACCTAAATAACTTTTATTATTTTTATATATATAAACGGCTATTTCCATTATTAATCCACAAAAGATAGCTTTAATAAAAGCTACATATAAAGGACAAGTTATTCTATCTTTAATAATGATAGCTACTGCTTCAGCTGCTTTTTGATTATAGGGTAAAATTATTCCTGTAAAGATAACGGCAAAAATATTTATACAAAAAATATCTAAAAATAAATAGAAAGGACTATTTTCTGTATAATGAGTAGTAAATTCACAAGAACCTGCTTTGCCTGTGTATAAATTTAATCCCATAGCACATATACTTAACAAACCGAATGCAAATATACATGCTCCAGGAATTCCTCCTACAATTAAATTTGCATAACCTGCTATAGCAATTAATAGACCAGCTAAAATACTTTTTTTCATAGGGTTAATTGTTCTAACGTAAAATATTTATTTAAAGCTATTTTAGAATAACCTACAGTTATTCTATCAATTAAATGAGTTTCCTTAAATACTTCTACAGTAGCTACATTTTCAGATGGAAAAGTAACATTATAAAAAGTAGTTTGATCGGGATAATTTTTAGCTTCTTCAATAAATAAATTATATTTAAGAAGAGCTTCTTCTTTAGATGAGCAGATACTAAAATTATTAAATAATTTAGGACTCTTCATATAAACAAAATATAGTTTTTGCATAGTTATTTACATTCAGATATAAGGTTATAAGAAAGAAGTATATAAGTTGCAATTTTAGTTAATTCAGGTTCTTGTAATAACCTATAATTCTCAAAGAATTTTTTAAAATCAGCTACGTCATAAAATCTATATTCTTTATTTTCAAAATAAAGATTAGAAGATCTTATCTGCAAAGCGGTTACTTTTAAAAGTATATATCCTTGAGTAAAATAATTATTAGAAATTTCTTTTATATTAATAAAATAATTATATTTATTTTGAGAAGAAATCTCTTTAAAATAAGCACCTAAATATAACTTTTCAAATACTTTCATTATAATAGAAAAAGATTTATTTTCTAATTTATTATTATATATTATATAATTTTTTTGATCTTGTTGAAGTAATTCTTTTTGTTTTTCTAGTTCTGCAGATAGTTCTTCTAATTTCTTTCTTCGATTTTGAACAATCTCATTTAAATTTCTTCTTTCTGTAAAATCTTTTTCTTCTATTTTTACATTTTTTTCTATAATATCTTGAATAATATTCATACCGAATGACCAGTTAAAGGGTTATATTTATTTATTAAAATTGTACTTACAGCAATGAAAGAATCAAAATCTGTAGAATGAAATAAAGTTAAATTACTTAATAATGTTTTTAATTCTGTTAAAGAAGAACAACGTTCTGAATTTTGACGGAATGAAATATCATTAAATAACATTAAAGTTCTTTCAGTACTATATAAAAGATATAATTTTCCTTCTAAATCATCTTTTAATTTTTGAAGATTTTCTTCAAGAAATTCATTAAAAAACGTTTCTCTTTGATTATTAAATTGAATAATCAAAGAATTTTTTGTTTGTTGTAAATTATCTAATTGACTATTTAATTTTAAAATTTCAGCTTCCATATCTTTAATTTGATTTTGGAGCTTATTTACTTTTAAACAATCAATTTTTGATATGAATTCATTTAGCATGATTTTGAACAATTAAAGTACTTAAAGTAATAAAAGAAGAAAACCATTCTGGAGCATCTATTTCCTTTAAAGGTTCTAAAAAATTTATTATTTCAGTAGAATAATTAGTTTCTAATTTTCTATTATTAAAATTTAAATAATCATTTCTTACTTGTAAACTTTGATAATTAATACATAATAAAGTTTTTTTATGAACAGTTACTGAATTGATTAATATATATTCCTCATCAAAATAAGATCTTTGAAAAACTTTTCCTTCTAATATTTGTAATTCTTTAATATTTTCTTTTAAATATTCTTTAAAAGTTTCTAATTCAGCGTATTTTATAGATTTACATAATTCAAGTTGAAAATTTGATATTTTTTTAGTTTTATCTGATAATTCTTGTAAAGAATTTTTTGTCTCTTGAATTTTTTCTCTTAAATCTATTAATTCTTCTGAAGAAATATTTTTTAAAGTCTCAATAATTTTCTTCTGCATCTCATATAAATATTAATACAAGGAACCCATCGGTCTTTCCATTTTACACCTATTCCTATATATCTCATTCTATTAAATATTTCAGCTACTGGTTCTATTAATTTAAATATATCAATAGAATTAGTAGGTGCATAAGAAAAACAATCTCCTCGAAATATAATAAGACTTTGATTTAAAGAATTATATATTCCAAACCAGCCTGATTTATTTCTCACTGCATTTTCCAAGCTATATTTAATTTTAGGATTATAAGAACTAAAAGAATTAGTATACCATCTGCCATTCTCATTTTCTATTGTAATAATTTTATATCTAGCCATTTTCTAAGTATTTATCAGAAATATTATATACAGTTTCATCGTCTTGAATACTATAAATATAGTCCTGGTCTTTTTCATTAAATTTTATATCAATAATTCGATCTAATCTATACATTAAATCTTCATCATGACGATTAACTGCATATAATATATCTCCTATTGAATATTTAGGTGTTTTCATTTTAATAAATCTTTAATTAAATATTGTCCTCCTCTAACATCTACAATACTTTCTCCCGAATATATAAAATTATCATAATAAAAAATAGAATTCATTTCGGCTATATAAACATATCCCATATAACCCTTAGGAATATCTTCCCTAGATTCACAATAAAGAAAATCTTTGGTTTTCATTAATTCTTTATAAATTTTATATGATTTGGGTACGAATAATCTTTGAGTAAGTTTACCGCACCATTCAATATCATGAGCATGAGTATCAAGATATCCTAAGAAAAATAAAGTTGAAATAGTTATTAATAAAGTGCTAAGTATTAAAATACAATAAAATATATCTAGTCCCATTCTATTTTAATTAAACTTTTTGAAAATAAATTATAAAAATTTTCTATTTTTTGTTTTAATTCAGGAGTAATACCTGGATAAAAAATATTATATTTATCTACATAATAATAATCTTTATAAGAATATTTAGGTATTATTCTTCTAATATCTTGAAAAATAAATTTTAATTCTTCTAAAGAAAATTCTCTGAATTTAATTAACGTATTTGTATACAGAATTTAAGAAAAAAATTCCTCCATAAGGAGGAATTAATTAATCTTCATCATCATTTAGTTCATACACATATTCTATGACATAAACTAAAATATTATCTGGATTTTCAATAAAATGATATTTACCTTTAATAAATTCATTTTGTTGAATAGAAAAATCCTCATAAGTAACTCCAAAAGGTCTTAGAAAACTATTTAAAGCTCCCACCCACCCTAGATAATTATGAGGCTTTCCTGGAAAATTCACTTTTGCTACAAGTGTAGTTTTACATTTTTCTACAATCTTTTTTGTTTCCATATTTTTAATTTTTAGTTAATTTCTTTTATATTAATTTTTTCATATTATAATAAAAACCCTACTATTAGATTAAATAACATGGTTATTTCTAATAGTAGGGAAAATTAAAAAAATATGAAAAAAGCAGATGACTCAAAAGAAACTCCCCTTTAAATAAGGGGAGTAGTGCGTAACAGTTTTAAATTAATGTGGGTTTTCTATTTTAAAGCCTAAATTAGCTATTATTTTAATTATAACGACTAATTATATTACTTTTAATAAATAATAGCTAAAATAGGCGTTTATAATCTAATTTAATAGTTTTAATTTTGAAATTTTTATATTTGGATAATTGAAATTCTAGAATAGAAGAACAATATTCTTCACGCACTAGATAAAAATTTCTTGAGGATTCATTAAAAAGTCCTTTAATTTGAAAAGTTTTAGGTTTCTTTGTTTCCTTCCAAGGTATGAGAGGAATAGTATTAACTATTCTAATATCCCAATCTTGAATATAAAGTTCATAGAAATTACCTACTTTCTTTATATTGTCCATTGGAATGGGTAGAATAAAGTGTCCTTGTGTTGTCAATTTAGTACCTTTAAAAATATTTACTATTTTAGGCTCTCCTTCTAATAAAGCCCAAATAGTTTCTATTGGAGCATCAAACATAATATGAATGATTTCATTTTCGTGCCAAGGTACATCAGCATGAAAAAATAATTCTCCATTACTAATAGAAAAATACTTAAAAGAATTTTCTAATTGAGTTTGATAAAATTCATTTTCTTTTAAAAAAGAAGTATCTATATTAGATACATCTACTTTAAAAGTAGAAATAAATTTTTTTAAAATTAGTGTTTTCATCTTTTTTAATTTTTTTAAATTTAAAAGGCACTTATTTTCACAAATAGGTGCCTTTACATTCATTAAAATAAAATTAGCAATAGATATGGTGGAGGGTTTCACCCCTCACACCACTAATATGAAGAAGATTGTATTATTTCTTCAACTTTAGAAGCTCTTCTACAGTTTGATATTTAGTCTTTTAATAATTTTATTTTATATATAGATGAGTAAACTCTATTTAATTTAGATACTCTCTACAAATTTGTTACAAGTAACTCAGTATGTAGATAACTCTTTATTTTGTTAGTGAATTAACTGCTTCATAAATTTCTCTCAAATTGTCTGGAATGACAATTTTTAAAGAATTTATTTCTTTTAGAGAATTTAATGATTCTTCTTTTTTAGAAGAATAGTAAAGCTTTTCAGCTTCCTCTTTTTCCTTGTCTAAAGCTCGTTTTTTAGCATAATAATCAGTCAAAGCTGTTTTATATTCTGCTAAATTTTCAATATTTGTCTTATCACACCAAGCTTTAGCTTGACTTCTCAAAGAATTTAGTTCTGCTTGAGCAGATCTGTGCAATCCTTGCAACTCAAAGAAAAGCTTGTCTACTTCTTGTACACTCACAGATGGAGTATAATATGTGATAATTGTATCTCTTCCTTCTCCTTTTATTTCTGAAGGATTAGATATTATCGACAAAAGTTTCTTTCTAGCTTTAGAAATTGCTCCATTTTCATGGATCAATCCACCAATTACAGCACATTTTGTTTCAAGATATAGATAACTATATCTGGTTTTTATTGGCTGTTTTTTCCAAAAATCAGCCTCAACTAGTGTATTAGGTTCTTTTGGGTGAACCAAAGTACTTTGAGGGACTGGATTTTTATAAGGAGGAATGCACTTAGCTTCTATTTCCAAATCTTCTTTGGCTTTAATTGCTTTATGAAGCCAAGTAATTAAAGCTTTAGCTTCATACAAAAACTCAATTTTGTTTTTAATTGAAGATAGATCTGAAAGACCTCTTTTAGTTATGAGACGATCAGATGTCCCAATTAATTGAGTTTCTACATTATAGAGTTGTAGATTCTCAAAGAAAGAATCTATTTCTCTGTAGGCTTCTTTAGCATAGTTAGCTATGCTATTAGCACTTGTGCTTGATAAGCCTGAAGTGCCAAAAAATGACTGTAATTCCATATATATAATTTTTTTTAAATTTCTAATACAAAAATAGGAGATTGTTTCACAACAACCTCCTATCAAATAGCATTTTCAAAATAAAAAAAGCATCTACTATCACAGTAAACTTTGTATTTTTTTTACAGTGAAATTGTGATCCCAGATGGAATCGAACCATCATCTACAGATTAAAAGCCTGCAGCTCTGCCGTTGAGCTATGGGATCATGATCACCTTTTTCCCTGGACGCAATGTCATTTTCCGTGTGCGGCGGAGTGAGGACAAGGTGTAAACCCGGCAAAGTTTGCTTCCATGTATATACCAGTCAATATACAAGGAACAGTTTACCATCAAACTTCACTGTAGGGTCTGCAACTCTACAGCTGAAACTCAACTTCATCTTAACGTGATAGAGAAGTATTACAATAGACGGGACAGGTAAACGGAGCTGCTACGTACTGTGACCAGAGCAGTATGGGACACATTAAGGAATATGCCTGACCGACTGGCGGTGGCTGCAGGGTTCGAACCTGCGTACCGTATTAACGGCCTAACAGTTTAGCAAACTGCCCTCTTAACCACTTGAGTAAACCACCAGAATGTATTTGTACATTATTGTACTGAGTACGGGATTCGAACCCTCCACCGTGAAAGGGTGGCGTCCAAACCACTAGACGGACCCAGCAGATATGTATGTGGACCCTGCGACCAACAGGTCTTTCTTATAAAAAAATTAGTCTTTCTACTAGGATTTGAACCTAGATTGCATGCGTATAAGGCATGAGTCCTAACCATTAGACGATAGAAAGAATTCCGTTGCTCTCAACCAACTGAGCTACAGATCCATATTGTTGCGGGGACAGGGTTCGAACCTGTGTCGTTCGGCTTATGAGGCCGAGCTGGAACCATCTCCAGTCCACCCCGCTATATATTTTATTATCAGACTTGTCAAAGATCTAAATCAAGAGCCTCTGGCCGGACTTGAACCGACAGCCTATTGATTACAAATCAATCGTTCTACCAATTGAACTACAGAGGCATTTTGTTTCATATCTTTATATAATTTGTGATTAATATTAGTGTTAACCGAAATGCACCACGTGGAGGTTTTAATCAAGCATTTCTACCTCAGATGGGACTCGAACCCATACGGTCGTACTGACCACAAGAGCTTAAATCTTGCATGACTGCCAATTTCATCACTGAGGCGTGAATAAAAAAGTATTAATTTACGAGCATCTACCGAGTTTCACGGTTTTTTATAGAGAGTGTCTTGTAGTCGTTACCTACACCTTGGAGTCCCTCTCAGCATATAAATATGCATATAGGTATCATTCGGTTTCCCCGACTCATTTCCTACATTTGGTGTTTTAGTCCAACATTGCTCAACTAACCTTTCTATATTAACCATTGTCGTTCTGAACAAACTAAAAGATACAATTTTTGTGTATTTACACAGTTTTCGTCTGCAAATATAATAGTTTAATCACAAATCAAGCACGAAATGATAAATTAATACATTTTAGTTGAAGTTAGGAGAATCGAACTCCTACTACCAGATCCAAAAACTGGTGTACTACCGTTATACGAAACTTCAATGGTACAAAAGTATAAAATATTTTGAATAAGTCAAAATATTTTATACTATTTTTTTATTCTTCTTTGTATTCTTCTAGATTTTCTACTGGAAGTTTTAAAAGGGTAGGATTATTTCTATAGTAGTCTCTCATTTCTTTAGAAGAAATTAAATGTTTATTTAATTCTTCTAATTGGTTAAGATAGACTTGAGTAGGATTAGCGGTTGATCCATAGATTACATCTACGTGATCACAATAGATCTCCGTTTTAGCATCCTGCCACTCTTCAGCATTGAGTTGATCAGTGACGATCATGAGATTTTGTTCTCCTTTTAGGAGATATATATGATCGTTGATATTTATTGAATCTACTGATTCTTTTACAACCTCTTCAACAGTTGGTTTACAACTGGTTAACAATAAAAGAAAAAAGATTAGTTTTTTCATAGGATTTGAATACTGACTAAATAATATTTTGCTTGTTCTCTTTTTACGTACTGAATAAAATCATTAGTAACGTGATGATGCATTGCGTTAAATGCAGCAGCTCTTTGCTTTTTGACCCATTCCTCTGAACGGTCTACTTGTTTGAACTTGTTATCAAGTTCCTTATAAGAATGGGTATATTCCCATTCTCCTCCTAATCCTGGGATTAGGATTACAGAATGTTTCACTAACATTTTAATAGATTTTTAGTTGAAAAAATACTAATTTATTTTTATGAAAAAGAAATTGGGAGTATGTAAGGGCTCCCAATTTCTTTTAATTTTGGCAGATAAAAAGATATTTATTAAATAAAATGAAATTTTTATGTGCCATTTTGTCACACATTGTGCCATTTTGTCACACATTGTGCCATTTTGTCACATAAAAATAACAAATTATTACCAAAAGATAAAATAAGACTCAGTTTCTTGGTCTTCAATAAGAATCATGAAGATAAATAACTTTAAAAGTTTGACCATCTTTCCACACTTTTAGTACAGAAAAGTTAGCAAACTTACCAAGTTTACCTAGTTTTTCACTTAGTTTACAGTAATGACTGTAAACATAATACTCTCCGAAAATTTCGTAGCCTATTCTTGACACTTTTTAATAATTGGAGATATTTTAATATCTACCGAATTAGCATCAAGTTGAACTGGTCACAACAGTCTGGTCGACCATTGCATGGATTTAAATACCTGAAAGATTTACCTGTAACACCATCAAAATTATCATTTTTAATGAAGTAGTCAGGTAGAACATAGACTAGTTCATTGTTAATAATACAAAATCTGTTTTCCATATTTTTTTTATTTTAGTTTACTGAGCTTGCGAACGCTTTCGCAAGCTCAGCATTGTTAATTTTCAATTTGGTTCACTTTCTTTCTTGTTTCTTCTTTCTTTGGTATATATACGTAGTATATATACTTTCTTTCTTAAAGAAAGAAGAAACGCGTGCGTGTGCGTACGCGTGTATATTACTATTGGATAAATTTATTTCCAATAGAAAAAAGTAACTTTTTTCACAAAAAGTTACTTTCAGATTGTTTAACTTAAAAAAGTAGAATTCGTTGATTGTAGACTGGAGAGAATCGGACTCTCTACACTAAAAGTGTACTCCAAGCAGTCTTCCGTTTAAGAAAATGGTTTGTTAACCCAGTTTTCCTTCTGGGAGACTATTAGTCTACAAGTTCCAAGTCCCAAAGCTTCTTTTCTCTAGGGTCAGCAAGTTCTGCTAAAGGAGAAGCTTTGACAATTCCATCTTTAGTAATGAATCCCATTGATGGACGTGAATCTGTTCCAATTTGAGTAGCACGGAATTTCTTTCCTTTTAGCTTACTCATTAGTTCGTGAACATCTCCTGACCTTAGATAACAATCGTTATAAAAATCAACAAATGTTCCTTTAAAGATTGTTAGGACTTCTTCTTTTATAAAGGCTGAGCCTTCAAGACGACCTACAGTAACACGACGTCTGTAGGTATGAGGGAACAATGCATAAGGTTCTTCTACACCTGCTGCATTGAGTTTAGAACTAGGTACGGCATAAATTGCCTTACCATTTACCATCATTTTACCCCAAGAAATTTCACTTGGGATAGTTACTACGTCCCCATCGTGAAGAATTGCCTCTTCATTGATGGTGGGTTTTAGTTTTGCCATATCTGATGGCAAAGCTGCAACTGGTTCCATACCTAGTTGCTTTGAAATTACATTTCTTTCCATAATAAATACTTATTAATTGGTTCTAAGTTTTAGAAGAAATACATACTTGCTAGTTAGACACAAAACTCAAATTGGGCTTTACCCAAATTTGAATTTTTAGGATAAAAATATCCTACACTACATTTGTAGTGTAGGATAAATTTGCAGAGCCAAAGAAATTAATTCTTTTGTGGTTTTGAAATAGTTGAATTCTCAATTAGTTCATCTAATTGATAACTCGTCCATCCGTCTTTTGACTCATTATAAGATTTAATCCAAACCTTATTTTCATAATCGTACGTTTTAATTCTGTCGGTGTGTGGAGTTACCACACACGTAAAAATTAAATCTTTTAATAACTGTTCAGCACCATGTTTCCACTCACCGTATGTAACACACTTTAGCCACATCGTTTTGTATTTGTCAATCAAAGACCCTGAATAAAGAGGTTGACTACGACGGTTGACTTTTGCCACGCCGTCCTCGTTGACGACGGTTGATATAGTTTTTAAGAATGTGCCATGGCACACTTTAACAACCACACCTGTTGGTTTTTTATCCGCATCGAGTTCTTCGAACATTAACATAATGTCGAACTTTTCGACATTGTTAATCTTTGTTTTGATGTCTTCTTGTGAATCATCAAAACCGCAGAATGTGTACAACATTCCATCAGAGAAAAATTGGATACCCTTCTTTAAGGTGTCGGTATTTGACACACGCTTAGCTGTTGCCATAATCGTAAAATTTTAAAACATTATACTTTTACGTTAGTATAGATACAAATACTTGCTAGTTAACCACCTTTAGTTTGGTGGGTAGTTATCCCACAAAACTAAAAGCTTTTAGAGTTTATCAATCTGCTCTATGAACGCAGAATGCACACTCATTAAAAGTGACACATCTGATATATTTTCTATGTTATCCTTTATAGTTTTTCGGATAACACTCACAAAATCTGCTCCTCTAAAAGTTAATAATTCATCAGCAAAGATAAAAATATCTCTGGAAGTTACTTCGTGAGTAGATAATTGGCAACTTCGTTCTTCTTCATTAGTAAATGCTTGTACATTAAAGAAGTGTTGCATGGACCATCTATAAAATTCAACGGGCATCATAGAGTTGTTTGCTATAAGAAAGGTATTCCTTTCAGTTTGAAAAATTGATATGTCAGACTTAGTAAAAGCCAAAAAGGCAGCTTTTATTATAGCCTCTCTAACATCCCAAATTTGTTGTTCTGAGAAATTTACTAAACTAACGAAACTCGATGAACTAATCTTTTGTTCGATGATAACTATTTTTTTCATCTGCTTTTAGCCTACCCGTCCTTTACGGGCATTAATTAAACTTAATTGTATATCAATTGGCTAATTTGATATACAACTTTATGTTAATACAGAAATAGATACTTGCTAGGTAGACGCACTAATAAAAAATAATCCCCAACCTAAAAGGTTGAGGATTATTATTTTACTTTCACACTTAATTTGTCATCCTACAGAATTACTTCATAATCTGCCAGAGCGTCTTCACTTGGTAAATAACCTAAATGGTCAAAATTCATTATTTGCTTATTAAGCCACTTATCATAGCCCTCAAGAAATTTCTCAATAAAATAATTTTTTGGTAAATTCCTTAACGTTTCTATTGTAATGGCTTTATCAGTTATTTCAAAACCTTGTCTACGCACATAAAAACGTGTGCACCTAACCCCCGCTCCTGTAAGCCCGCAAAAGATGTACAATTGTTCACTTATAGATTCTGCTGTCAAAAATTTTAACATTAAATCTGCCATAATTTGCCCCTGCAATAATTTAATTAAAAGCGTTGCGTGGACTTGTCTCCGCTTTGCGTGTTCACTGTCTTTATGACTGCTATTAGGTGCTATTCCCCAATGTCAAGTTATTAAAACAAATATTAGTACTGACACATCATAAAATGCTACTATTCTTCACATTCTAGTGTTTTTCCACAATACGTGTTAAACAACTACGTTGTTTTAGAAATATATACATGCTAGTTTCCCATTTTGTGACCCAGGGGGCACAAAATAGGATATCTACTCCCTATTCACTCACTTCCTATACACTCACTTCCTGATTTATTCCTCTTTCAATACATATTTATAACTAACATCAATAGAATTAATCCGATCACTAAGTTTACCTTTCCAAAAATAAAGGGGGTTTACATAATAAATTCCTCTTGCTTTTTTATCTTTAATTAATAATGTAACTTCTACCAATTTTTTTAAGGCTTTAGTAATAGCAGATTTTTTTAATTGAGTTTTTTCTATAATATCTTCATAAAAACCATTTAAGTTAAAAATATTACCTATCGGGGGGTTTCCTGCAAATCCCGCATTTAAAACAATATATTGTAAAGTTTTAAAACTAGCTTCAGTTAATTCCCCTAATTTATCTAAAACTGCAGGAAACATATATACAAAATCTTTAGGAATCTCTTTTATACCTTTAGTATTTTTAAAATACTTTAGGATCTCATCATTCTTATGAACCCATTCATTATTATATTTTAAATGTTTAAACTTTTTATGTAATAAATCTTCAAAAGATTTATCTCCTTCTATAGTATCTATTAATTTAAAATTAATATTATGGGTAGAATATTCTTTTAATCTTCTTTCTAAATTAGAAGTGTATCCTATTTTATAATAGTTATCTTGTTCTATTAAATAAATCATTCTAATAAATATTTAGTTGTTATACTAATTGCCTTAGTTCTATCTCCTAAATTTCCCTGAAAGAAATATTTAGGGTTTAAATAAAAAGTTTGTCGATCATTTTTTGCCTTTAAAAGTAAAGATTTATTAATTAATTTAGTAACTGCTTTCTTTATTGTTTCTAAAGAAAGCCCAGTTTCTTTAACTAACATAGCTTTAAAAGTATTTGTATAACTAATTCTATTACCAATTTCTCCTTCAGCATAAAAATCTGCTTTTAACATCATAAAAACTAATATATTACTTTCAGCTTGAGTCAATTTACTAACTATTGGCAAAGCTTGTACAAATATCATACAAAACTCTTCTTTAGATTTACATTTAATTACTTGTTCTGTATTAGTTACTAATATCTCTCCTGTTAAAGGATCTACTGATTCTGTTTGAGTTTTAATTTTAGTATATTCTGCCATAAATAAATAAGAAAGGAATTCTACATAATTTATTAGAATTCAGTTAATTATAAAATATCTCGGAGTATTTAAATACCTATCTCGGAGTATCTAGATACCCATTTCAGGGTATTTAAATACCTACTTCAGGGTACAATTTATACTATGAGAATAATTAAAATTAAACCTCCTCATGGTATTTTTTATACCCTAAATAAAATATATCATTGATATATGAAAACATTAATAACTGGTAGTACTGGCTTTATTGGCAGCAATTTAATAAAATTTATACAAGCTGATGGCTTAGATTTACATGATGCTACTTATACAGGTAGTATTCTAGATTTAAAATTTTTAGATAAAGTATTTCAGAATAATTATGACCTAGTTATCCACCTAGCTGCAATACCTGGTGTAAGGGAGCCAAATAAAGCCCTACAGGGGGATGTAAATATTAGGGGATTCTTTAATATTCTGACTATGTGCAAGAAATATAAAGTTAAACACTTAATGTATGCTTCATCTTCTTCAGTTTATGGTAGTCAAACTCATCAATCTGAAAATACAATAGATCTACATCCTATTTCTTATTATGCTTGTACAAAATTATCTGATGAGGTATTAGCTAATACATTTAGTAAAGATATGAAAATTACAGGGTTGAGATTTTTTACAGTATATGGTCCTGATAGTAGACCAGATATGGCTATACAAAAATTTATTAAACTTCTAAAAGAACAAAAACCTATAACAATTAATGCTTGTTCAAGAGATTTCACTTATATTACAGATATTGTTAAAGGAATTAAATTACTTTCCAATAGAAAGGGGGAGGGGCATGAAATATTTAATATAGGTACAGGTATTTCAGTACCTGTAATTACTTTATTTAATATGATTAGTCTTAGATTAATGGAATTAGGGTATAAATTAAATTCTCCTATTAAATTTTCTAAACCTCCTCAAGAAGATGTAGAATGTACTTGTGCAGATACAACAAAATTATATAAAGAATTAAATTGGAAACCTTCAGTAATGATAGGTTCTGGAATTAAATTAACTATAAAATAAAAATAGCCTCCACTTAGGAGGCTATTTTAGTTTAAAAAGATAGTTTATAATCTTTATTCATAAATTGAGAACCTATTCCTACAGGAATAGCTACTCTATAAATATTAGGATCAGTCCAATCTCTTGGAATTCTTAAATCATAGGGTAAAATATGTTTTGCTGTTCTTAATTTATCATCGGGTAATGCTATATATGTAAATTTATCATGTTCATCTCTATGCATAGGAATTTTTTCTCCATTAATTTCTTTATAAGCAGGTTTAGAAATAAGTAATCCTGACTTTTCTTTATTTGCTTTGTTTTTAATTTTTTGCATAGAAGCATAATCTCCATATAAATTAAATTCATCTGTCATATCATATACTTTAGGAGTTCTAACAACAAATCCATTTAAATCATTACTATAAGGTGATGGAAAATTTTCACTAGGAACTTTAGATATAGAAGTTCTATAATTTATAAGTATAGGATAACCATCTGTTTTTTTATAAAAATATTCATTAGGAGTTTTAATAAAATTTTCTTCAGGTAAATTTTTATATATTCCTTTTTTATTTCCTATACTAGGAGACATAATTTCTATTCCTGAATTATAAGGTCCTATTAATTGTCTATATTAATTATATTTAATTAAATATCTATCAGGTCCTCCATATTCTCCAATTCCATGTCTATCTAAAAATAATGTTCCTAATAAATTATCTGCCCAAGCGTCAGTAGGTTTTACCTCAATTCCGTGTGGAACTAACTAAGTATACCTTTTAGTATCTCCTCTAAATAGTAACTAGGGTTCTCCCTAAGCATTTACTGCTGCTGTATTACCTCCTAATTCTTTTACATGTTTATATAAAGCTTCAGCTATTTCTTGATCAGAAATATTTGTATTACCTACTAAACCGTATCTTTCTCTAACTTCAGGAACATATTTTAAAAGCTATTCACCATTTATAGAGCCTTCAGGAATTTTCATTCCTCCATAATCTTTAAACATTTTTACTGCTTCTTCTCCCTATAAATGTTTAATTAATTTTTTAGTAGGTTTTGCCTATATTAATCTTTTAACTAACGGGGTCATTTTAAAATTTGCATTAGGCAACGCTTCAGAAAAACTAGGACTATATAAAAACTTTATATTTTTAGGAGTAATTGTAATATCAGGTATTTTTGAAAAATCTTTCCCCGATAATTCCCAAAGTATAGGATCCTTTTTCTATAAATAATTAGTAATTGGTTTCTTTGCTAAATCTATGCTTCCTCTAATTAAGCTTTTACCTCCTTTAACTGCTAAACCTCCAGCTGAAGGAACTAATATATCTTCTAGCATTTTAACTTCCGAAGGTAACTAACTACTAGTAGTTCCATAAGGTTTCCCTCTTAATTTATCTGCAGCTAAATTAATATATGTACTAGGAGAACTAATTTCTGCAAATCTTTCTAATTCTTTCAGTGCTTTTTCTTTCTGTTTCTAATATTTAATTTCTTGCTCATAATAATAAGCCTCCTTTGCATATTTTCTTTTTAATACTTCTGGAAGATCTTCTCCAGCTGGACCTATATAAAGCATTTTAGGAGTATATTCCTCAGGAATTGCAAAAATATTCTAATCTAGTACTGGAGTATTAATATTAGTAACATCTCGTCTTGCTTTTAATTTATCCAAGTAATTAATATTTTATAATTATAAATATCTAAATTATTTTTATTTAATGAGCAATTTTTATTCTTTAGTTGCATGATCATAAATATTTTTAGCATTTTCTCCTAAATTAACTATAAAAGGAGCAGTTTGAAAAACTCCTATAGGATATGTATATTTTCTATACTTTTCAGAAACTGGATCAAATCCATGTCTTCCTTTTTTTATTAAACGACGCCTCTCCCTAGGAACAGAAGCTCGCTCAATCCAAGCCGCTACAGGTTCGCCCTATCCCCATATACCATAATCCATATTAAATCGCATTTTTCTAGGAAGACGTTTCTATAATAAAGATCTTATAGTTTTATCAGCTATAGCGAAACCTCCTCCAGCTAAATCTAAACTATTATCTATTGAAATTCCTTTCTAATACATATCATTAACTGCAAAAGGAATAGGAGCAACATTCATTGCAACAGCCAATTTAGGATTAATAGCATGAGCTACTAAAGATGTAGCATCATAGACAGTTCCTAACTTAGAATCATTAAAATTTCTATAATAATCAGCAGCTGCAGTAAGAGGAGCCACTTTTGTAAAACTTAAAGGGAATGTTACACAATTCTATAGGCTATTTGCAGCAGAAATTACCTAATCATCTGACCAATCTCTTCCTCCATTAGGTGTCCCATAAAGTAATATATTATTATATCTACACTATGTAGCTAGCTATCTTTTTCTTTCCTCAGCTTTTATCTATTCTATAGATTTTGTAGCTGGACCTATATAATGCATTTTAGGAGTATAATTCTGAGATTTAATTTTAATAAAATCCTAAAAAGACATAGGATTTTTATAACCTTGTTGCAAATATAAATCATAAGCTTGTTTATTAGCTTTATACTCATCACTCATGATTTTAATTGCAAAAACCTTCTTTTCTAGTTCTGGATTATTAATATTAGTAACATCTCGTCTTGCTTTTAATTTATCCATGTAATTATAACGATCGTATCCTTTATTTTTTAAATTTGGCATAATATAATATTATTATATAACCATATATCTAATCTAGCAGATTATCCTACAATAGTATAATAAATAAATTATAATATTGCATAGATTTATTAATTTAAATTAAAAATTGTATGGAAGATAAATTTGAATATGTAGATCTAGGTTTAACTTCTGGCACTTTATGGGCAAATTAGAATTTACCTGGATATTATGCTTTTGGTGAATTTAAAGAAAAAGAATCTTATACTTTAGATAATTCAATTACTTTTTATAAAGATAAAAAGAAATTAATATCTGAAGGTTTATGTGATTACAAAGGCAATATTATAAGTAATCATTCTTTTTCTATACCAACTAAAGAACAATTTTTAGAATTAATGTCTGAATGTACTTGGAAATGGGATAATAACCTTTTAGGTTATACTATAACTAGTAATAAAAATACTAATTCTATATTTTTAGGTACAGATGGATATAAACTAAAAACAGATATTGTAGATAAAGGAATATGGGGTAATTATTGGACTTCTACTATAATTGATGGACAATTCTATGCTTGTTATCTTTATTTCTTTAAAAATGCTATTTATTATGAAAATCATTCAGAAAGATTTTATGGAAGATCTATTAGACCAGTATTAAATACTAATACAGATAATAATGGAACTACAACGGAAGATGGTAGTGATGCAAGTATTACTATAGACCCTACTCCTACACAAAATAGTAATAATGCAGTTTCTTCTGGTGGAGTTTATAATGCTATAATTACAGTAGATAATAAGATAGGACAGCCAGTTTCTTTTACCTTTACTTATGATGACGACACTACACAGACTTATAACCTATTAACTTCTAATTCGTAATACTATGGATATGAATAATGTAAAAAGTATCTATGATAACACGGTAGGAAAAGAAGTTAAGAAGATACAAGATGCGAATGGAAATATAATCTGGTATAAAGTGCCCGATGGTTTTAGAAAAGTGGAGTATATTCATGGAGATGGAGAACAATATATTAATACGGGCTATGAGTCTAACACTAATATAGAGATAGATTTTAAGTATAAGTCTGACCAAATTCCTTTTTATCAACCAGGATGGGGAAGTAATACTCGAGCTATAATAGGAGGGCGAACAGCTGTACTGAATGGTATAAGTTTGTGGGAAAGAGATGGAAACTATCAATATGGAGAAGCCTCTACAGCTTATCCTGCCATTAAAACCGCTCTCGAAAATACAAATATCCACACCGTTAAGATAGCAAAAGGAGGAGACTTATATGTAGACGAAACTAAAATTCTAACTTACACTCCTGGTTCTTCATTCCTATCTGGCTCTTATATCTATCTATTTACTACTTTGTCAGCTTATAAAGCAGGATATACGAGAGAAGACGGAACAGACAAGAGAACAATGGTAGGAAGGTTCTATAATTGTACAATAAAGGATAATGGTGTAGTAGTAAGATATTTAATTCCTATGTTACGCAACTCAGATAATAAGCCAGGTATGTATGACTTAGTGAATGATGTCTTTTATACTAACGCAGGAACAGGAGAATTTACGTGGGGAGAATTGTAATATGAAACATAGTACAATAACTTATAAACAGTGGAATGATTATGACAAATAAAAGAATAAGAATAGGTAAAGATATCGCTATTTCATGGGAGATTAATTCTCCTATGGATTTAGTGGATACAGACTTAACTATACAAATGAAAGACCCTAAAGGAAATAAAG